>Ga0209390_10001706_pt1 | contig 41265 bp, 17 predicted proteins | sample BON01_FD_187212 | JGI IMG/M metagenome (GOLD analysis project Ga0209390, IMG submission 187212) | Freshwater microbial communities from Lake Bonney liftoff mats and glacier meltwater in Antarctica - BON-01 (SPAdes) (version 2) | ecosystem: Environmental > Aquatic > Freshwater > Ice > Glacier...
GGGGGGGGGGCGGGGGGGGGGGGGGGGGGGGGGGGGGGGGGGGGGGGGGGGGGGGGGGGGGGGGGGGCGGCTGCGCCCGCCGCTGCGGCCGCAGGAGAGGAAAGAGAACAGAGAGAGCAAGCTGCAGGGGAGGGGGGGACCGTCAAGAGAGCAGGAGCGAGGGGTGCTCGCGCGGGCCGGGTTTCGACTCTGTGAACCGGCGATTTAGAAAAAAGAGGGGGGGAGGAGAGGGAGAGAGCGCAGGGCGCCGACTGCGGCGGCGGCTGGTCGGGGGCGGGCGGCCTCGCGGGCGGGCGACCCCCCCGCACCCCGCACGGCGCCCGCTGCACGAGAGGGGGGGGCGGCAACGGATCGCGCCGTGATACTCGAAGCAGCTCCGGAGCGGCCGGCCCCTCGCTCGCATCGACATGTTCCGGGGATGCTGGAGCTTGTCAGGTGCGGCGCCGGCCGTGCTGTACAGGGTCTGCGAGTGCCACGGCGCGATCTGCTGCCCCCCCCACTGCCTTGCGTCGGCGGCTCGCTCGCCCGCCCCGCGGACCGCCGCCGCAGTCGGCGCCGCGCGACTCTCTCTCTCTCTCCCTGTGTCTCTCTCTCTCTGCGTCGGGACGCGGCCCGAAACGGAACCGGGGCCGCACGAGCTCGACCGATCAATAGCCAAGGTCACTCAGAGGTGCCTGGCGTACGCGCTGTTGTCGCCCGCCAGCTCGGCCGCCGCCGCAAACAGGCCGCCCGGCCGCCGCTTGCCGCCCGCCGCCAGCGGCGACCCGCCCCCTTTCCGCGCGCCGCCAGCGTCCCCCGGCGCCGCCCCCTCGGCGCCCCCGTCCCCCGCCCGCCTCCTGCCGCCTGTCGCCCCCGCCTGCCCCGCCTGCGGCTGCTGCTGACGTGGCCACACCAGTTTCGACACCAGCTGCATCGTCCAGTGATAATTCAGCCCCGTCAGCAGGGCCTGCATCAAGGGGGTGACCAGGATCGGATTCCACGCGCTGCCGCAGAGAGCCGTCTCGCGGCGCCACTCCTCGAAGAAGGCCCAGATGAGGTAGGGGTAGTAGAGGTTGCGCAGCAGGACCCAAGAGGCGTAAAACCCGACCTCGACCGCCCTCCCGCCGAGCGTCCGCCGCGCGATCAGGAGCCACGTGTTCACCTCGACCAGCATGCAGTGCGCCATGCACCAGTGGTACCGGGGGTAGTGGTAGGGGATGAGCATGTAGAGGCCCGTGCACAGGTGGTGGGCGAGGATCACTACCGGGGACTTGACCGACTGGGGGAAGACGCCGACGAAAAGCGTGTCGAGCAAGAAATAAACCATGGCGCTCGTGTAAAAGACGCCAAACCCTCGGCCCGTCGCCAGGTAAAAGGCGTTCTCGGCGTTGAGGAGGCCGAGGACCGCGAGGTTGAACCAGTCGTGGAGGCGCACGGGGTCCCAGGCTGTGGGTGGTGAGGGTTGTTTGGGGTGGGGGGTTGGTTGTTTCGGGATGATCGGTCGGCACACGGAGCGCGCGAGGGGAGAGAGGGGCGCGCGCGCTCTGCGGCCGTCGGCGGCGCGGCGTCGGCGCGGCGTCGGCGGGCGCGGCCCCGGAACGTCGGCGCGCGCTCGCTCATGTGACGCTCTCGCGCGCGCGCAGAAGACACTCACTCCGCGGGTATATCAGCTTGAACATGGCTGCTGATGCGGACGCCCTGTGGGCGCGTGCGCTGCCCGAGGTGATTGTGCGGGTTCCTCGACCGCGACGGAACGCGCGAGGGGCCCCGGCTCTTCCCCTCTTCCTTCCGATGGGATGGAAAAGCGAAGCGAGAGAGGAGAGGACGGCCCCCCCGCAAGGCACGGACCGGCGGGACGCCGACGATCCCTCGCCGACTCCCGGGCCGACGCGCGCGCGCGTGAATCCCTCGCGTGCGCGCGGGCGGATTGGGCGCGCGGGAATATGCAGCCTTCTCACTCTCTCTCTCTCTCTGGGCTTTCGCTTGTGGCTCGTATTTTGGGGGGAATCAACGCTCGCGCTGTGGGCTCGCGTGCGTGAGGCAGCTGAACAGTCGGGTGTGTGCGTCGGCCTTACTGCGTGTGTGTCTGTGTGTGTGCGTGCGCGCGAGAGGCGCAGCGCGCACGAGAGGAGAGAAACTGGTTTTCGGCGTCGGCGGCGCGGATAGGCCGCCCCGCCCCTGCTCGCGCCGCCACCCGCGCCGCCGCCGTTTGCCTCGCGCTCTCCTCGCGCGCTCGCTCTCCAAAAGAACTATAGGTCAATGAGATTAAGAGGTCGGTCAACAAAAACAGGTGAACACGTCAAAAGGAGAAAAGTCTCACGCGGCCGCCAGGGCGCGGGGCGCGGGGCGCCGGTTCTCTCCGCCGTCGGGGGCGGCCGCGCCGTCGTCGTCGCCGCCGTCGGCCGCCTGCGCCGCGCCTGCCTTGGCCGCCGCCACCGCCTTCGCCGTCGCCGCGCCGCCGCCGACGCAGAACCCGCCCGGGTTGATCGCGACCGTCTTGGTGGCGTTGTCCGTCTTGTAGATGCCGACGAGGCGGTCGGCCAGCTCGAACATGTTGTTGCGCAGGGAGATGATCACAAACTGCGCGTTCTTCGTGCGCTCCTTGATGTAGTGGCCGACTGTTTTGTTTGTAGTTTTTTGCGGTGCGTTTTTCTTTCGAGCGTGAGCGTCGGTCGTCGTTTCTTTCCGTTTGGGTCTTATTTGTCGCGCGCCCTTCAAACGCCAATCAAACCCGCCATAAATCGCTCACCGATCGACACGTTCTTGAAGTCGAGCGCCGCGTCGATCTCGTCCATCACGTACAGCGGCGTCGGCTTGTAGTGGTGCAGCGCGAACACCAGGCTGAGCGACGAGAGCGTCTTCTCGCCGCCGGAAAGGTTGGCAATGTGCTTCCACGACTTTTTGGGTGGGCGCACGGAAAAGACGATGCCCTGTAGTTTTCGTGTTGTTTGTTTTGTTTGTTTGTTTTTGTGTGTATTGTTTTGTTTGTTTGTTTGGGGTTTTGTTTGGTTTTGATGGTGGTCGCGGCGGTGGTCGTGGTGTGATGGTGGTGGGCGTGGGAATAAGGGGGGGGGGGAGCGGGAAACGACGGCGGGCGCGCGTGTGTGAGCGCAGACGAACCGAACAACAACAAGCGCGCAAGAAAACGACGCCCCCCTCGTCTCTCCCTCCGTCCCTCACCTCGGAAAAGGGGTCGAGCGTGTCCACCAGCTCGAGCTCCGCGTCCCCGCCCAGCGTGATCATCTGGTACATCTCCTTCAGCTTGAGCGAGATGGCGTTGAACCCCTCCATGAAGCCGTCCAGCCGCGCCTTGCGCAGTCCGTCGTGCTCGCGGCGCGCCGTGTCGCGCTCGGCCGTCGCCGCCGCCAGCTCGGCCGCCTTGAGCGCAAAGTCGCGCGCCTTTTCGGCAAAGGCCTCGATGGCGTCGAGGTCGGGGGACATGGCGCGCAGCTGCTCGTCGAGGACGGCGACGCGGTAGAAGAGGTCGTCGGTGGAGAGGGCGTCGAGCTGGGCGCCGGAGAGGACGGGCACGCCGCGCGCGTCAAAGGCCGTGCCGGCGGGCAGGCCGCCGCCGCCGCTTGCGCGCGCGGCCGCCGCCTTTTTGCTCCCCGTCGCCGGCGCGCGCCGCTGCCGCTCCTCCCCGTCCTCCTCCTCCCCGTCCACGTCCATGCCGTCTCCCTGCTCGCCCGCCGACCCCTCGCGCGGCTCCTCCGCCTCGTCGTCGCCGCCGTCCTCCGCCGCCGCCGCGTCCTCGAGCGCCGCCAGCCGCGGAAGGTACTCGCCGAGCGCCGCCGCGTCGGCCTCGAGCTCGCGCCCCAGGCGGCGCGCCTCGGCCGCGTGCTCGCGCTGCGCGGCCGATAGCTTTGCCAGCGCCGCTTCGACCTCGCCCTCGACCGACCGGATGATGCCGACCTCGGCCGACTTGGCGTCGCGCGCGGCGCGCGCGGCCTCGGCGGCCCGCTGCCCGGACGCGGCCGCCTCGCGCAGCTCCTCGACGCGGCCCATCACGGCGAGGGCGTCCGTCTCGATGGCCTTGAGGGCCGCGTTGGCGGCCGCCGCCTCGGCCTCGAGCGCGGCGGCGTCGCCGCCGGCCTTCGCCGCCTCCTTGCGCAGGCGGGCGAGCTGCTTGGCCGCCGCCTTGGCCTGCACGCCCTTGGCCGCGCCGTCGCCGCCGGCGTCGGCGATGCGCTTGGTCAGCGTGCCGACGAGCGCGCGCGCCTTGCGCAGCGGCTCGCCGCCGGCCTGCTCGATCTTGGACTGCAGCTCCTGCGCGCGCTTGGCCAGGCCGCCGCTGCTGGCGCGCAGCTTGGCCAGGCTGATCGCCTCGTCCGACAGCCCTCGCGCCAGCTCGCGCGCGCGCTGCTCGTCCTCGGGCCGCGCGACGGCCGCGGCCTCGAGCTCGCCCAGGCGGCCCTCGAGGTCGCGCGCCGCGTCGCGCCGCGCCTCGACGACGGCGGCCGCCTTTGGCAGCGCGAGCTCGAGCTGCGCGGCGCGCTTGGCGCAGGCGGCGGCCGCCGCGAGCCCGGCCTCGCGCTCGTCGCGCGCGCGGCGCAGCTTCTCGTCGCCGGCGGCCAGCTCGCGCTCGGCCTGCGCGAGCTCGGCCGCCGCCGCCTTGGCGTCGGCCGCGGCCGCGGCGCCCGAGGCCGCGGGCGCGCGGTCGCCCACGCGCATGCGGCCGCGGCGCGGCTGCCCGCCGCCCGTCAGCGTGCCGCCGGCCTCGACCACGCCGCCCGAGAGCGTCACGGCGCGCCGGAAGGGCGAGTCGCGCGCAAAGACCAGGTCGCGCGCCTGCTGCGTCGTCTCGGCCACGACCGTCTCGCGCAGGACGCTGTAGAAGGCGAGGCGGGCGGCGTCGTTGGCGGGCTTGACGGCGTCGAACAGGCGCACGCACCCGGCCGGCAGGCCCGTCGGGGGGCCCGCCGCCATTTTTGGCAGGTGGTGGCGCTGCCGCTCGAGGATCAGGAACGAGCGCACGCCCAGCTGCCCCTTGCGCAGCAGCTCGACCCCCTTTTGCGCGTCCACCATGGTCTCGACGACGATGTGGTCCAGCTGCGGGCACGAGGTCGAGATGGCCGCGTCCAGGCGCGGGTCGACCGCGCCCAGGTCGCCCAGGCGCCCGTGCAAGCCGGGGATGGCGCCGGAGCGCTTGGCGTCCAGAAGCGCGGCCAGCGCGGCGCCGGCCGTGTTGGTGCTCGAGGCGTCCTGGCGCAGGCTGCCCGCGCGCGCGCGCAAGGCGCGCAGCGACGCCTCGAGCGCCGCCTCGGCGGCGGCCGCGCCCTCGGCCGCGCTGCGCGCGAACGCCTCGTCCGAGCGCGCCGACTCGAGCTCGGCGCGCATCGCGACGATCTCGCGCCCCTTGGCGTCGGCCTCGGCGCGCGCCTGCGCCAGCGCCTCGCGCGCCTGCGCCAGCCGCGCCTTGGCCTCGCCTTGCTCGCGCAGCACCAGGTCGCGCTCGCTGGTCGCCACGTCGACGCGCGCCTGCACCTCGCGCATCTGCTGCTCCCACGGCGCGAGCTCGCCCTTGACGGCGCCCAGCTGCGCGCGCAGCCGCTCCACCTCGCCGTGCACGGCCGCTTGCAGGCGCTCGACGGCGGCCTCGGCGACAGCGAGGTCGGCCTGCAAGGTCTCGACCAGCCGCTGCGCGGCGGGGATCTCCGTCCCCTCGAGGCGCGCGACGTCGGCCTCGAGCGCGGCCGTTGCGTCGGCGTCCGCCTTGGCCTTGGCCTGCGCCTTCTTCTGCTTGGCGCGCGCGTGCTGCAGGTCCATGCGCAGCTTGGTGTCCTTGAGCTCGAAGCGCTTGAAGTCGGCCTGCGCGCCCTCCAAGGCGGAAGCGAGCGCGCCGTGCTCGCCGTCGGCCGCCGCCAGCGCCTCCTCGGCCGCGCGCAGCTCGCCGTCAAAGGCGCGGCACTTGGCGCGCTCGTGCTCCAGGCGCGCCTGGAACTCGGCCGTCTTGGCCGCCACGTCCGCCAGCCCGACCTCGTGGCGGCGGGCGTGCGCCATGTTGCCCGCCAGGCGCAGGCGCAGGCGCTCGGCCTGCTTGGACAGGTAGGCCTCCGCCTCGAGCTTGCGTCCCTCGAGCGCCGCGCGGTCGCGCTCGACGCCTTTCAGCTTGGCGATCATGCCCTGGCGGCGGTCGTTGAGCGCGTCGAGGCTGTTGTTGTTTGTTGGTTGTGCGGTTGTTGTTGTGCGCGTTTGGTGTGTTTTGTGTGGGTGGCAGGGGGCGGGGGGAAAGAGGTTTTTGGTTTCGCGCTCGTGAGCGCGCGCGCGCTCTCGTCTCATTTTCCTTGTTTGTTTTTGGCAGCACGCCGCAAGCGCTCGCCAAGAAAAAAACGACGCCCGACGACGCTCCAACCCCCCCCACCCCAAAAAAAACTGCCCCTCACCGCTTCCCGTGCTCCTCGATGCGCGGCACCAGCGCGTCCGTCCCGATGATGTCCTCCAGGTACTCGAGCAGGCCCGCGTCCCCCGGCCCCTCCCCGCGGGGCCGCATCAGGCTGATCTGCTCGACCTCGCCCTGCAGGATCAAGAAACGGTTGTTGTCCAGATCCACGCCCTTGGACTTTAGCAGGGCGGCCGCCTCCTTGGCCGCGCACTTGCGGCCGTCGACGTAGTAGTCGGAGCCGTTGGCGCGGGTGGCGGTGCGGGCGACGGTGAAGGCGCTGCCCGCGACGACCGTGTAGGCGTCGCCGTCGTCGCCGGCCGCCGCGACGCCGGGGGCCGCTGCGGCGCCCGCTCCCGCCGCGCCCGCCGCGCCCGCCCCGGGGTCCGCGCCGTCAAAGATCTCCTGGAAGTGCACCGTCACGCACGCGCGCTCCAGGGACTTGTGCGACGCCGAGTTGTGAATCAGCTCGCTGACCTTGCTGAAGCGCAGCTGCTTGGCGCGCCGGCCGAACACGAAGAGCATGGCGTCGATGACGTTCGATTTTCCGCTGCCGTTGGGGCCGACGACGGACGAGAAGCACTTGTGGAAGGGTCCGACGCGCTGCTCCCCCGCGTAGGACTTGAAGTTGTCGAGGACCATCTCGCGGATCATGAGGCGGGCGCCGGGCGTGACGCCGAGCGCGGCGCCGCAGACGTGCGTGGGCGGCGGGGCGTTGGCGGGCGGCGGGGCGTCAGCGGCGTCGGCCATCGGGGCGTCGGCGGGCGGCGTCGACATGGCTGTCTCTCTTTTTTCTGTCGTGGGGCTGGGATATGTTGGGCATGGGGGCGCGATGTCGCTCGGGGCGATGGGCGCGATGTTGGATGCTCGCGGCAGGTGAGCTTTGGTTTTCCTCGGTTGGCGGGTGGGTGTGTTTTTCTTCCGTTTTTTAAAACAGAGGGGGGGGGGCGACCCGCGGGTGTTCTCTGCCCTATCTGTCGTTCTCTCTCTTCCGAGCCCGTAGGTTCCGCCATGGTGTCGACGACAAGCATCGACAGGCCGACCTCCGAACGACGAAAGAGGGCGGCGGCCGGCGGGTCGGAAAGGAAACAGGAGACGGGCGAACCTTCACCACAGCTGTCGCGCGCTCGCCCGTCTCTCTCTCCTTCCCCCAAACGCGCGGTCTCCTCCTCCGCTCGCAATCCACGCCGCGTACCTCGACGCGGGCAGCTCCTGGTGCCTCGGCCTCTCTCGCTCTCCCCCTTGCTCGCCTCTGCGTCGCGCGCGGAAAGAAGAGAGAGACGAGGAGGCAGGGGGCAAACGCGGCGTCTGTCTATGGTTTGTCTGTGTGTCGCCGTGTGTTTCCAACAGCGGAGTTATAAAGGTCACGCGTGTGCGTGTGTCGTCAAGGAGGGGCTTCCGCGTCGCGTCTGCGCGTGCTCTGCGGCCTGCTTGCGATTGCGTTTATCGGTGCGGCGCGCGGTTCCGCTCCGTCGCCGACACAAACGAGCACGACGACGACGAAAAGCGGCGTCGTCGCGTCGACCTCGCGGTCTACATCTTTGCATGCTGCCCTTACGTCAGGGTGCAAACCCACGCACTGGCGCGCGCATACAATCAATCTCACGAAAACAGCCAACGCCTGCATCCACCATCTCGATCAACCAAAGCCCCCCATCCCGGAAGCAAACCAAGGCGGACGTCTCGCCCACACACACACCAGAACGACACACCAAGCGCCAAATCTATCAACCGCCACGCGCGCGCACAAACAAGATGGAGGCGCGGCGACGCGCCGCGCAGCTGCTGGTCCGGCACTACGTCTGGCAGGCGCACGCCCAGGTGCGACAGCGCGAGCTGGCCGCGATTGGATTCCGAGGAGGAGGAGCCCTGGTGCAGGCAAACGCCGCGCAAGGGGGAGGGGGACCGCGGGGATTGCTGCCGTCCCTCCTCCGACAAGGCCTCATGACCAGCGCAGCAGCAGCAGCAGGGCCCGGTCGAGCCACGGCAGGAGCAGCAGCAGCAACAGCAGCAGCAGCAGCGACCGCCGTCGAAACGACGCCGCGGCCGCTCCTCCTCCTGCGCCGCCTCCGGAGCACGCTCGCCGCCGACCCCGCCGCCTTTGCGCCCGCCGCCGAGAGAGCAGCAGCGGCGGCCGCATCCGCCTCGGCCGCCGCCGCCGCCGCGCTCTCGACCCACCCGGCCGCCCGCCTCGCCTCCGCGTCCCTCCCGGCCGCCACCCGCCGCCGCCTGTCCCTCTGGCTCGCCGGCTGCGCCGCCTGGACCGCAAGCATGGTCGTGCTGGGCGGCGCCACCCGCCTCACGCGCTCTGGCCTGTCGATGACCGACTGGCGGTTCGCGTTCGAGCGCCCGCCCTTGACCGACAGCGACTGGGAGGCCGAGTTCGCCAAGTACCGCGCGTCGCCCGAGTACCGGCTCCTGCACTCGGGCATGGGCGTCGACGACTTCAAGTTCATCTACGGCATGGAGTGGGCGCACCGCATGTGGGGCCGCCTGCTCGGCCTCGGCTTTGCGCTTCCGCTGGCCTATTTCGCCGCGCGCGGCGCCGTCAACGGCCCGCTGGCCGCGCGCCTGGGCCTGCTGCTCTGCATGGGCGGCGCGCAGGGCCTGGTCGGGTGGTGGATGGTCCGCTCGGGGCTCCGGGAGCCTGCCCTCGCCGTGGCCGACGCCGACGACCCCTCGGTCGTCGCCGGCGGGAGCGGAGGGTGCCAGCAGGTGCCACGCGTGTCCCCCTACCGCCTCGCCGCGCACCTGACGAGCGCATTCGCGATCTACGCCACGCTCGTGTGGACGTCGCTGTCGCTGTGGCAGCCCGTGCCCGCGGCGGCGATGGCGGCGGCCGGGGAGGCGGCGGGGTTGGCGGCGGCGGCGGCGGGGGCGTCGTCCGCCGCCGCAATCGTCGCGGCCGCCGCCACGCTGCGCCGGCGCGCCTTGCCGCTGGCCGCGCTCGTCGGCGTGACGGCGGTCAGCGGCGCGTTCGTCGCGGGCCTGGACGCCGGGCACGCCTACAACACATTTCCCATGATGAACGGGGCGTGGGTGCCGCCCGAGTACTGGGGCGCAGAAGGGGAGGGCGGCGGCGCCGGCGGCGGCCCGAGGCTGCCCTGGTGGCGCAACGCGTTCGAAAACACGGCGGCCGTCCAGCTGCACCACCGCGCGCTCGCGCTCTCGACGCTCACGGCGGCGACGGGCGTGTGGCTGGCGCACCGCGGCCTGCCGCTCCCCCGCGCGGCGGGCCGGCTGCTGGCGGCGGCGGCGGCCGTCACGTGCGCGCAGGCGACGCTCGGCGTCGCGACGCTGCTGACCTACGTGCCGCCCGCGCTGGGCGCGGCGCACCAGGCGGGCGCGCTGACCGTGTTCACGGTGCTGCTGGCGCTGCTGCACTCGGTGCGGCCGCCCAACCCGTCGGCGCTGGCGCGCGCGGCCGGCCGCCTGGCGCCGCCGCTCGCGCTGGCGGGCACGGCCGCAGTCGCGACGGCCGTCGTGACGCAGTATTGATGATTTTTTCTCACGTCGCAAAAAGAAGGGGCAAGTTTGTCTCTCTTGGGCTTTTTTCTCGGGTGCATGTATCGCGAGACCGAGAGAGAGATGTGTTGTAACAACACCGTCAGAGTCGCTCTTGAGAGTAGCGACGCCAACAGCAGCAGCAGCTCGGCGGTTTGCCGTTGCTCCCAACGCGACGGCGCGCGTGGACCCGATGAGGGATGATGAAGGAAACAGTTTTCTTACAAAACAGCGAGTCATCAGAGCGGTGGGGGAGGGGGAGCGCGGACGTTGGGACTGTACGGGGCGGTAGCGCTTTTGAGAAAGGAGGAGAAGGAGGAGTGAGGACGAAGGGGGGCGGAGGAAATGGGCGGGGGGGTGTCGTGGTGGCGGAGGCCCGCGCGCTCGCAGCGCGTCGTTTTGGTTTGGGGGGGGAGCCAAAGGAAAGATCCGTTGGAGGAGAGATCGGTCGCGCGGAGGGACGAGAGAAGGACGAGAAAGCGATCGATATCTCATCACAACTTGCGGGCGGCGTGCTGGTGCTGCGCGAGCAGGTGCTCGCCGAGGAAGCGCAGCGGCTGGGACGGGCGCTCGCGCCCGAGCGCCAGCAGCGCGTCGCTCAGCGCGGGGCCCACGCCCGCGTCGTCCAAAAACTGCCGCAAGGGCGGCGGCGGCTGCTGCTGCTGCTTGGCGTCGTCGCGCGCGGCCGCCGCCGCCGCCGCCGCGCCTCCTGCTCCTCCCGCCGCGTCGGCCGCCGCGACGGCCGTCGCCACAATCACGCCAGCCGCCGCCGCGACAGCAGCCGCGGCAGGCGCGGCCGTCGGCGCGGGCGTGGCGGGAGCCGCCGACGGCGACGCCGATGCCGCCGCCCCCGCCGCCGCCGCCCCAGCCGCCGCCGCCGCCCCTGCCGCCGCTGCCGCCGCCTCCTGCTGCTGCCGCCTGCTCCCCCGCGCCGCCTCCGCCTTGGCCTCCGCCTCCGCCACGGCCCCGCGCGGGACCGTGCCCGGCGGCGCGCGCGCCTCGACCGCCCGCAGCAGCGCCGCGTACGCCCGGTCCAGGTCGTCGTTGACGATCACCTCGTGGAAGAACCCCGGTTCCTCCGCCGCCGCCAGCTCGGCGCGCGCGCCGGCGAGCCGCCGCGCAATCTTGTCCTCGGTCTCAGTGCCGCGGCCGCGCAGCCGGCGCTCGAGCTCCTCCAAACAGGGCGGGGCGACGAACACGAACAGGGCCTTGCCGCCCAGCGGGGAGCGCTTGAGCTGGGCGGCGCCCTGGACGTCGATGTCGAGCACGCACACGCGGGCCTGGTCCTGGGCGGTGCCGTTGCCGTTATTGCCGTCGCCGCGGCCGTTATTGCCGTCGCCGTCGCCGTTGCCGTTGCCGTTGCCCTCGCCGTCGCAACCTTTGCCGCCGCGGCCGCCCCCCCGCCCGCCGCAGACGTCCAGCACGGCCGCCGCGCTCGTGCCGTACATGTTGCCGTGCACCTCGGCGTGCTCCAGGAACAGGCCCCGCGCCACCATCGGCTCCATGTCTGCGCGCGTGGCAAAGTGGTACGAGGCGCCGTCGACCTCGCCGGGCCGCGGCCCGCGGGTCGTGTGAGAGACGGAAAACCCAAAGTGCGACGGGTGTTCGGCGACGAGGCGGCCGATCAGGGTGCCCTTGCCCACGCCGCTGGGGCCGCAGATGACCAGGGGGGGGCGGGTGAGGGCGGCGCTGCGGGCGCGGATGAGCTCGAGCTCGTCCTCGGCCTCGGGGGCGGCGGCGGCGGCGGCGGAGGGCGGCGGCGGCGGCGGTTGGGCCGCTGCGGCGTCGGCGACCACGACGGGCGCGGCCGGCGCCAGCCTCGCGCCGCCGGACGACGCGTCGGCGCCCAGAACGATGGCGGCTCTGCTCCCGTTCATCTTCATCTCCGTCTTTTTGAGGGGAGTGGGGTCGCGAGGGGGTGATCGCCTGGCTGGCGCCGTGTGCGCGGGGGAAACGCGCGTGCGTGCTGGCGTTGGCGGACGGGAGGCGCCTGTGCTCCTGTTGTGCGCAGCAAATCGCCCGCGCTACCACCCGGGGGGCTCGGTGCCCTGGTTGGGCTGTGACGAGGGGACTAAAAGGGGAGTGTGCGGACAAGACCGCGCGCGCGCCGCCGTGGGGCGTGGAAATGACTTGAAGGGGAGGGGAGAGCGGAGGGGCGGGAGAGTTTATTTTCAAGAGGAACTTCTTCCTTCAGCCCCCTAGAGGCTCCCCTTTCATTTCCCGACAGCAGCGACACGCCCCCCTCCCTCTCTCAAATCTTAGCGTCCCGACCCAATCAATCTGAGCACATACCTGTATTACGTCGAGAAACTTCACGCGCCCGCGGGAGAGAGAACGAGAGAAACAAGAGACGACGAAATCGCGGTGATCGCCGCAACGTCAAAGGACGGGGGCCCCGGCCAATCCAACCGACGCGACGGTCCGACTTGCACGATCGGAAGCACGCACGCGCCTCTCTCTCGAAGCACTGAAGCGACCGGTTGCCGCCGACGCCGCCTCACGCCGCCCGAGCGACGACGCGGGCGCGCATCGCGTTTCGGGCGCGAGCGGCGAGCGGCGAGCGGCGAGCGTGCGTGCGCCCGATCATCTCCCCCCCCCCGTCCTAGATGATCCCAATCATCGCCAAGTGAAAGCCATGCAGCCAGGCGCCGCGGGCGGCGCGCCGCCGGCGGCCGGCGGGGCCCCTGCTGCTGCCCCGCCGCTGGACCCCGAGGTCGAGCGCCGCCGCCGCAAGCTCGAGGAGTGGCGCGCCCGCAAGCTCGCCCAGCAGCAGCAGCAGCAGCAGCAGCAGGGGCAGCAGCAGCAGCAGGGGCAGCAGGGGCAGCAGCAGCAGCAGCAGCAGGGGCAGCATCAGCCCGCCGCCCCTGCACCTGCATCAGCGGCAGCAGCAGCCCCTGCACCCGCAGGAGCACCACCCCCGCCCGCGTCGATTGCCCGCCCTGGCCTGCAGCGGCCCTCCGCGCCGACGGCGGCGGCCGCCGCGCCGGCACCGGCGCCGCCAGCGGTTGCCCGCTGGGCGCTCGACGACGAGGACGAGGGCCCGAAGCGCGTGCCCAAGCGCATCCGCTACGAGGACGACGACGAGCCCGCGGGCGAGGAGCGAAACGGGGCGGGGCACCTGCCGCAGGGAGAGCAAGACGGCGGCGACGGCGAGGACGGCGGCGAGGACAGCGGCAGCGGCGGCGGCGAGGACGTCGACCCTTTGGACGCCTTCATGGCGGCCGAAGTGCTGCCCGAGGTGGCGCGCGTGCGGGCGGAGGACGAGGAGGAGGAGCTCAGGCGGCAGCAAGCGCAGCAGCAGGCAGGAGGAGGAGGAACAGCAGCAGCAGAAGCAGCAGCAGCAGCAGCAGCAGTAGGCGAGGCGGCGGCGGAGGAAGACAAGGTCGAGGGCGACGGCGACGCAGCCATGGCCGACGCCGCGGCCGCCGGCACGGGCGGTGGCGAGGGGACGGGAGCTGAGCCGGCGGCCCCTCCTGCAGGAGCAGGAGCGTCGGTCAGACCCGCCTCGATCGTGGCAGCCGGCCCCCCGCTAGCCCGCAAGCCCCCCTTGCCGCCCGCGTCAAAAGCACCGTTGGCGGCAGCCGCCATGACGGGCCGCCGCCGGCGCGGCGCCGCCGCCAAGGGCCCCCGCCGCTACTCGGACTCGGACTCGGATGGAGACAAGGACGACGGCGCGGACGAAGAACAGGGGCAGGAAGACGACGAGGAGGACGACGCGGCGTGGGCGCGCGCCGTCGCCAGCGGCGTGCGCGCGCTCTCCAAGGGCGAGCGCCTCGCCGCGGCCACGGCGGCCGCCAACGGCGGCGGCGGCGCCCCCCTCCCCCCCTTCCGCCGCGCCTTCTACACCGAGGTACCCGACGTCGCGCGCATGACCGAGGCCGAGGCGGCGGCCCTGCGCCGCGAGCTCGACGGCGTGCGCGTGCGAGGGCGGCCGCCCATCCCAAAGCCCATCCGCGCCTGGAGCCAGGCGGGCCTGCCCTCGCGCGTGGCCGACGCGCTGGTGTCCGCGGGCCTCGCGCGCCCGCTGCCCGTGCAGGCGCAGGCGCTGCCCGTGATCATGAGCGGGCGCGACTGCCTGGCCATCGCCAAGACGGGCAGCGGCAAGACGCTCGCCTACGTGCTCCCCTTCTTGCGGCACGCCAAGGACCAGCCGCCGCTGCGGCCGGGCGACGGCCCCATCGGCCTCGTGCTGGCGCCCACGCGCGAGCTCGTTGCGCAGATCGCGCGCGAGGCCCGCCGCCTGGCGCGCCCCCTGGGAATGACGGCCCTCGCCGTATTCGGCGGGTCGGGCGTCGCCAGCCAGATCGCCGACCTCAAGCGCGGCGCCGAGCTCGTCGCGGCCACGCCCGGACGCCTGATCGACCTGCTCGCCAGCGGCGGCGGCGGCGGAAGCGGCGGAAACGGCAGCGGAAACGGCGGTAATGCTGGCGCCGGGGGCGGTGGCACCGGGGGCGGCCGCGTCACCAACCTGCGCCGCGTCACCTACCTGGTGCTCGACGAGGCCGACCGCATGTTCGACATGGGCTTTGAGCCGCAGATCGCGCGGCTGGTGGCGGCCGTGCGGCCCGACCGCCAGACGGTGCTGCTGTCCGCCACCTTTCCGCGCGCGGTGGAGCGCCTCGCGCGCGCCCTGTTGTCTCCCGACCAGGCCGTCGAGGTGGGCGTGGGCGGGCGCTCCGTGGCCAACCGCGACATCGCCCAGTCGGTAGAGCTGCGGCCCGACGGCGAGGAGCGCTTCTTGCGCTTACTCGAGCTGCTTGGCGAGTGGTACGAAAAGGGCGGCAAGACGCTCGTGTTCGTCGCCACGCAGGAGCGCTGCGACGCCCTGTACCGCGACCTCCTGCGCCACGGGTACCCGCCCCTCTCGCTCCACGGGGGCAAGGACCAGGCCGACCGCGACTCGACCGTCTCGGACTTCAAGGCGGGCGTGGCGCGCATCTTGGTGGCGACGAGCGTGGCCGCCCGGGGATTGGACGTGCCCGGCCTGTCGCTGGTGATCAACTACGACCCGCCGACGCACCGCGAGGACTACGTGCACCGGGTCGGGCGCACGGGGCGCGCGGGGGCCAAGGGCACGGCCATCACGTTCTTGGCGCCGCCGGCGTCGTGGAAAAAGGGAGGGGCGGGCGCGGGAGCCGAGGGGGGAGGAGGAGGGGCGGAAGCGGGGGCGGCCGCCGCTGCCGCCGACGCCGACGCCGACGCCGCGGCGTCCGCTGCCGATGCCGTTCCGTCCTCCTTGACCGCGGCCACCGGCGCCATCGTCCCCGTCTCCGCCACGACCGACGGTGACGACGGCGACGAGCGCTACGCCGGCGACCTCGTGCGCGCCCTCCGCGAGTCCGGCGCGCCCGTGCCCGCCGACCTAGCCGCCGTTGCCGACGCCTTCGAGGCCAAGCGGCGGAAAGGGCTCGCGCGCGGGCACGGCAGCGGGTTTGGCGGCAGCGGCTTCCGCTTCGACCGCGCCGAGGACGCGGCGGCGCGGCGCGCGCAGCGGTCCGCGGCGCGCCAGATGGGCCTGGTGGACGACGACGCGGCGGGCGGGGCGCTGTTCGACGAGGACGCGGAGGAGGAGGAGAAGGAGGCGCGGCGGGCCGAGCGGCGGCGGCGGCGCTTTTTGGACGTGGGCGGCGGCGGGGGCGGCGGCGGCGGCGGCGCGGACGACGAGGACGAGCCGTCGACCGACGAGGGCCGGGCGGCGGACGCGGCCGCGGGCCCCGCAAAGGAGGAGAAGCCGGGCGCCGTGAGGCCCGCGGGCGCGGCCAAGGCGGCCGAGCGCGCGGCCGAGAGGGCAGCGAGGGTGGCGGCGCTGGTGCGCCCGCCGGCCGTGTCGGCGGCGGCGGCGGCTCCTGCTGCTGCTGCTGCTGCTGCTGCTGCTGCTGCTGCTGCTGCTGCCACTGCTGCTGCCGTCGACGTTGCCGCCGAGGCGCCCGCCGCCGCCATTGCCGCCGCCGCCGCCGCCCCTGCCAAGAAGACCCCTCCCGCGCCCGACCTGCCCCTTCCGCCCGTCGAGACCGTCGGCGTCGCCGACCCCGTCAAGATGGCCGCCGTGCGCGCCGCCCAGGCGGCCGCCGCGCGCGCGGCAGCCAAGGTGGCCGCGGCCAAGGCGGCGGCCGCCGCCGCCCCGCTCGGCAGCGCCGCCGGCTCTGCCGCCGCCTCGACCGCGCCCGCCGTTGCGCAGGCCGCCGCCGCCGCGCTCGCCGCCGCCGCCGCGGCCGGCGGGCGCGTGCCTGTCGCGCCGCTCGCCGTGGCGGCGGCTGCCGGTGGTCCGCCCGCGGCTGCCGCAGCCGCAGCCGCAGCAGCCGCAGCAGCCGCCGCGGCCGTCGCCGCCGCCGCGGCCGCCGGGGGCTCGGCCGCCGGCGCAGCCGCCGCCGCGGCCGCCGCCGACGCGGCCACCCCCTTTTCCGGCGGGTTCGAGGCCGAGCTCGAGATCAACGACTTCCCGCAGCAGGCCCGCTGGCGCGTCACCCACCGCGGCTTCGCCGCCGAGCTCAACGACCTCACGGGCGCGGCCGTCATCACCAAGGGCGTCTACGTGCGGCCGGGCGGGCCCGCGCCGCCGCCGGGCGAGCGCAAGCTCCGGCTGCTGCTCCAGGGCCCCACGGAGGAGGTGGTTCGGCGGGCCAAGCAGGAGGTCAAGCGCATGATGGAGGAGGCGACGGAGAAGGCGTTCCGGAGGGACGCGCCAATGGGCGGGGGGGGGGGCGGGGGAGGTGGGGGGAGGTACTCGGTTGTGTGACACGAGGGAGCGAACCTGATCGGTCGGGCGGCGTCTCTCTTCGCGCGAACGGCAGCGTCGCCAGCAAAAGTGGTCGCGACGACAACTAAATACGTCACGGCCCTTCCCGCCCTGCAAGAGGAACGCGCACGCCCTCCCGCGCACACGTCGCCACACATAGGCGGTCTCCTCCAGTCTCGGTTACGGCGCGCCCTCACGCCCAACACTCGTTTCCTTTTCAAACGACCACGATTGGCTCAACAATGGCATGATGGCGTCCCTCCTCCAAACGGGCTCCTAACGCCCCGTCGCACAGCCCGCGCGCAGCCTGGCATTGGTGCGCGTTCAGCCGCCGCTTTCATCGGCGATTACGCGCGTGACACCAGGCACCGAGAGAGAGAGAGACAAGAGAGAGGACGATCGCCCTCCCTCGTTTGTTCCGCGATCCGCGCTCGAAAGCAGCAACCCGTGCACCAACGATGGAGGCCTTCCTACCGCCCGGCTGCGTCCAGAGCCAGCGCGGCCGCCCCTTCAAGGTGCGGCGCATCGACGCCTGGCCGCCCGCGCCGCCGCGCGGTTCTGCCGCCGCAGCGACGCGCGACCCCCCTCCGCCGGGCGTCGAGCTGCCTGCCGGCGAGAGCCTGCCAGAAGTGTGGCCCTTCCTGACGCAGGCGCTCGCGGCCGGGCTCGTCGCGGACGCCGAGGCCGAGCGCCACGGCGACGCGGCGTCCAAGGCCGAGTGGCTGCGCAAGCGCGACCTGCGGCGCAGCGCGAGGAAGGCCAAGGCCAGGGCGAGCGGCGCCAAGCCGGGCCGCCGCGGGCAGTCCAGCAGAGAAGGCAGCAGCAGCGGCGGCGGCGGCAGCAGCGATTTCGACGACGACGATGACGACAGCAGCAGGAGCGACGAGGACCCGGCCGACGAGCCGCGGCACGAGAAGCGGAGGGCCGCTGGCACCGGCGGCGCTGGCACCGGCGGCGCCGGCGGCAGGGAGCAAAAGCAAAAGCGGGGGAAGAAGCGGCCGCGCGCGCCTTCACGCCGCATCCTCGACTCTTCCGATCCGGAGGAGGAGGCGGCGGGCACCGGCAGCGGCGGCGGCGGCAGCAGCAGCGATTCGCTGGCCGCCAAAGGCCGCGGCGGCGCCGGCGGCAAGCGCCAGCAGCGCCAGCAGCAGCAGCAGAAACAGCCGGCCGCGCCGCCCGCCGGCGCCCGGCCCGTCGGCCGGCGCGCCGCCGCCGCCACCGCAAACGCGCTTATGCGCAAGGCGGCCGCGGACGCGTCGACCGACTCGGACCCCGCCGACGAGGACGACGACGACGACGAGGAGGGCGCGACGGAGGTGACCGAGGGCCGCCGCGGCCGCGCGCCCGCCGCCGCCCCGGACGGCGCCGCCCTGCGCGACGACGCGTGCGCGGCGTGCGGCCGCGGCGACGACGACGACGACGATGACGACGCCCCCGGCGGGGGCGGCGACCCCGACGCGTGCGCGGCAGGCTGCTCCTTCTGCGCGCAGTGGTTCCACGCGGCATGCCTGGGCATGGACGGGCTGCCGTCGTCCCCCTGGCCGTGCCCCGCGTGCGAGCTGCAGCAGCGGCTCGAGCAAGACGTCGAGCGGATCCTGTGGGTGCGGCGGCGCGAGCTGCCCCTCTTGCAGCCGCAGCAAGCGGCCGCCGCCGCCGCCGCTCCCGCTGCCGATGGTCCTGCCGCCACCGCCCCCGCTCAGCCCGCCGCCCCCGCCGCCGCCGCCGAGGAAGACGAGTACCTGATCAAGTGGCGCAACTTGAGCCACCGCCACTGCACGTGGGTCCCCGCGGGCGCCGTCCGCGCCTGCCACCAGATGCGCCAGCGCCTGCGCGCGTTCGAGCGCCGCTGGCACGACCAGCAGTCGGCGGCGCGGGGAGGAGGCGGGGGCGGGGGCCTGTCGCGGCGCGAGCCGAGCCCCCCGCCGACGGCGGCCGGCGGCGGCGACGGCGACGAGATCGCGGACGGCGACGGCGTCCCGGCCCGCGATGAGTCCTGGTGCGGCATCGACCCGGAGTGGCTCGAGGTCGAGCGCGTCGTCGACGTGCGCGTCTCGGCCGTTGCGGTGGCGGCGGCGGCGGCGGGCCGCGGGCCGCGCGGGCTGCGCGGCCCTCGCGACCCTCGCGCGGGCCCCCTGTCCGACCCGCCCAACGGCGGCGGCGACCACGGGGGCGCGGGGCGGCACGTGCTGCCCGTGCAGCGGTCGGCGCCCGCCCCCCTGCTGCCGGTGTCAGGCTGGCGGCGGCAGGCTCAGCGCACGGGCGCGGCGGCAGGGGCGGGCGCGACGGCGGGCGGGAGGAGCAAGAAGGAAAAGGGCGCCAGCAAGCCAAATGGAGGAGGGGCCGGCGCCGGCGCCGGCGCCGGCAAGGGCCACCAGAGCGCGGGCAAGGCCGCGCGGCCGGCGGCGGCGGCCGACATGAGCGACGGCGCCGACGACCAGGGGGCGGCCGAGGAGGGCAGCAGCGAGTTCTTCTTCGGGTCGGACCGGTCGCTGTCGTCGTCGTCCGGGCGCGCCGGCGGCGGCGGTGGCGGCATGGAGGCCGACGCGGACACTTCTCCTGCTGCTGCTCCTGCTGCTGCTGCTGCTGCTGCTGCTGCTGGCGAGGCGGAAGAGGCCGAGGCCACTGCCGCCGCCGCCGCCGCCGACGCCGCCGCCGCCGCGCCCGATCCTCCTCCTGCCGCAAAACCGGTGCCGCTGCCGGCGACGCTCGTCCGGCCGTCGGCTCCTGTCGCTGCCGCCCCCGCCTCCGATCCGATGCCGGTCGACGCTCCCAGCGAGGGCCCCACCACGGAGGCGCAGCAGCCGGAGCAGCAGCAGCAGCAAGGAGCGCGCGCGGCCCCCGTCGCCGCCGCCGTCAAGCCCGCCGCCCCGCCGACGGTTGCCCAGACCGCCGCCGTCAAGGCCGCCAGCACGGCCGCCGCCGCCATCGCGGGCCCCGTGGGCGGCGCCGCCAGCAGCCTCGTCATCCGCCCCTCGTCCTCCACGGCCCCGGCCGAGCTGGACGGCACGCGCGCGGCCTTTCCTCCGCGCCTGCCCGACGCGGCCGCCGCGCGGGACGAGGCGGAGGGGCTCGAGTTCTTGGTGCGCTGGCGCGGCCTGGGCTACGGCGCCTGCACGTGGGAGCCCGCCGCCGCCGTCCGCGACGCGCGCGGGCAGATCGAGGCCATGCGCGCGCGCGAGCCGCTGCGCGCGATCGCGCAGCGCGCTCGCGCAGCCGCCGCCGCCGACGCCGCCGACGACGGCGGCGGCCCTCCTGCCGCGGCCGCCGCCGCCGCCGACGGCCCGGCGCCGGCCGCGTCGGCGCGCGCCTTTGGCTCGACGACGGGCCTGCCCTTCCTCGCCCCCGGCTCGGCCCTCTACCCCTACCAGCTCGAGGGCCTCAACTGGATGTACCACTCGCTCGACCAGGGGACCAACGTCATCCTCGCCGACGAGATGGGCCTCGGAAAAACCGTCCAGCTGATTGCCACGCTGGCGGCGCGGTACGAGGCCTGGGGCGCGGCGCGCAGCGCGGAGCAGGGCGCGCGCTGGGCGGACGGCGGCGGGGGGGCGGCGGCGGCGGCGGCGGCGGCGGGCGACGGCGCGACTCGGCAGCAACAAGGGGGAGTGCCTGCTGCCGCCGCCGATGCCGCCGCCGTCACCACCCCCACCGCGCCGGCGGCGCCGCGCGGCCCACTGTCGGCGGTGCTGCCGTCGCTCGTCATCGTGCCCCTGTCGACGCTGCGCAACTGGTCGCGCGAGTTCCAGCGCTGGGCGCCCCAGCTCAACGTCGTCGTCATCCACGGCGACGCCGCGTCCCGCCGCGTCATCATGCAGCACGAGCTGCTGGCGTCCTCGGCAGCAGCAGCAGCGGCGGCAGCGGCAACGACAGCGGCAGGAGCAGCGGCAGCAGGAGGCGGGGGCAGAACGCCGTCGGCGGCGGCCGCCGCCGCCGCCGCGGGCGAGTCGCTCGCCCAGGTCTGGTCCGGCACCGCCGAGTCCCTCCAGCACCGCGCCAAGCTCCACGTCGCCCTCATGAGCTACGAGGCTCCGGGAATGCCCGACGTCCTCGGCCGCCTGCTGCGCCTCCGGTGGGACGTCATGGCCGTCGACGAGGGCCACCGGCTGAAGCAGCGCGGCTCGCGCCTGTTCGCCGACCTCGACCGGCTGTCGGCGCGGCGGCGCGTGCTGCTTACGGGCACGCCGCTGCAGAACCGGCTGGAAGAGCTGTTCGCCCTGCTCCACTTCCTGGACCCGGCCAAGTTCCGCGACCTGCCGGCCGTGCTGCGCGAGCTGGGGGCGGCGCCGCCGTCCGCCTTGGCGGCGGGAGCGGGGGGTGGCGGCGAGGGCGAGCAGCAGCAGCCGACGCCGCCGGCCGCGGCGGCGCCCGCGCAAGCGGCGCCGGGCGCCGCGCTGGCCCTCTCGACGCCCGAGCAGGTCGAGCGCCTGCGCGAGCTGCTACGCCCGCACCTCCTCCGCCGCACCAAGCGCGACGTGGCCATTCAGCTGCCGCCCAAGCGCGAGCGCATCGTGCGCGTCGAGCTGTCGCCGCTGCAGCGCCGCGCCTACCGCCTCTTGCTGGCGCGCTCTTACTCCTCCCTGGCGGCGGCGGCCGACGCCGCGCGCGCGGCCGCCGTCGCCGCGCGCGGCGGCCGGCGGCGCCCGGGCGAGGCCGAGCGCCTGGCCGGGACCGCCAGCGCCGTCACGCGCCTGCGCAACCTCGTCATGGAGCTGCGTAAGTGCTGCAACCACCCGCGCCTGTTCGCGGGCCACCGCGACGCGCAGCTCGCCGACGTCGCGCGCGCGAGCGAGCCGCCGCCGGCCGCGGCCGTCGGCGAGGTCGCGGGCGCGGGCGCGGGCGCGGCGACGGCCCCCGGCCCCGAGGCGCAGCTGCGCGCTCTGCTCGGCGCCAGCGGCAAGCTCGCCTTGCTCGACCGCCTGATGGCCCGCCTGAAGGCAGGGGGGCACCGCGTCCTGATCTACTCGCAGTTCACCACCACGCTCGACCTGCTCGAGGACTGGCTGGGCCTGAGGGCCTGGCCGCACCTGCGCGTCGACGGGTCGGTGCCCGTGGACGTGCGGCAGGCGCGCGTGGACGCGTTCAACACGCGCCCCGCCGACTACTTTGCGTTCCTGCTGTCGACGCGGGCGGGCGGGCTCGGGATCAACCTGCAGACGGCGGACACGGTCGTCATCTTTGACAGGTGAGTTCTGTTTTGTTGTTTTTGTATGTTTTGGTTTGGGCGCTCTCTTTTCTGGTTTCCGTTCTTTTTTCCTCGCGGCCTCCTGCTCAGCGCTCGCCCCCGCAAAAAAATACCCGTTTCCCCTCCCCCCCTCCTTTCCCCAACAACACACAACAACAACAACGACGAACTACCCAAAACAGCGACTGGAACCCCCACAACGACCTCCAGGCCCAGGCCCGCGCCCACCGCCTGGGCCAGACCCGCCCCGTCATGACGCTGCGCCTGGTGACGCGCGCCACGGTTGAGGAGCGCATGATGCAGCGCGCGCGGGACAAGCTGCTGATGGCGCGGCTGGTGATGGGCGGGGGCGGGGGGGGGGGGGGGGGGGGGGGGGGGGGGGGGGGGGGGGATGGCCGGGGCGGGGAACGGGGCCAAGCGCAAGGAGGACGCGGGAGAGCTGGACGACCTGCTGCGGTGCGGCGCGCGGGAGCTGTTTGCCGACGACGCGGACGAGGGCGGCGGCGGCGCTGCGGCCGCGGGCGGCGCTGCTGCCGAGGGCGGCGACGCTCCTGCTGCCGCCGCCGCCCCCACCGACGCCGCCGACGCCGCCGCCGCCGCTCCCGACGCCGCCGCCACCACGACCGCGCTCGCCACCGTGGCCCCCTTGTCCCGCCAGCCGAGCGCCAGGGAGGACATGCGCATCGTGTACGACGACGCCGCGCTCGACCGGCTGCTGAGGCGCAGCGGCGGTGGCAATGGCGGCGGCGGCGGCAAGAAGAGGAAGGGGGCGGCGGCGGCCGGCGGAGGGGCGGCGGCGGCCGCGACGACGGCGGCGGCGGCGGCTGGCGGTGCTGCGACGGGTTTCGCGAGTGGCGCCACGACTGCCGATGCGCCGCCTGCTGCTGATGCCGACGGCGCCGGAGCGGCCGCGGCCGCGGACGAGCAGGAGCAGGCCGACGAGCAGGGGGAGGACGACGACGACGACGACGAGGAGGAGGACGGCGCGCCGTCCGAGGAGGAGGAGGACGACTTTTTGGCGGGCTTCAAGGTCGCGCAGTTTGAGATGCGGGCGGTCCCGGCAGCGGAGCAGCTGCAGCAGCAGGAGGAGGAGGCGCGGGAGCGCCAGCACGAGGCCGAGCAGCAGCAACAGCTGCAGCAGCAACAGCAGCAGCAGCAGCGGCGGCAGGCGGGCGAGGGCCAAGCCCCTGCTGCTGGGGGCGGCCAGACGCCCGCCGGCGGCGCTGCTGCCGATCCCGCCGCGGCCGCCGCCGCCGCAGCCGCAGCCGCCGCCACCCCCGGCGACGCCGCCGGGGTCCCCGAGGGCGCCGACTTCTGGCGCGGCCTCCTGGGCGAGGCCGCGTCCCTCGCCGAGGCCGAGGCCCTGCGCCGGCACGACGAGCAGCTCGCCGCCCTGGGCCGCGGCAAGCGCCGCCGCGCCGCCGTGGATTACGCGCGCGGCCTGGACGACGGCGGCGACGACGGCGAGGACGGGGACGGGGACGGGGGCGCCGGGGGGCGGGCGCGCGCGGGCGCGGCGGGCGCGGCCGTCCGCGACGACGACGAAGACTTTGTGCCCGCGACGGGCGGCGGCGAGGAGGAGGACGAGGAGGAGGAGCAGGACCGGCCCGAGGAGGAGCGCCTGGCGGGCGAGATCCTGCGCTCGGGCGGCGCGGGCGCGCTCGCCGAGCACCACCAGCAGCGCGCGCAGAGGGAGGAGGCCGGGCGGCTGCTCGAGGCGGCGGCGGCGGCGGCGGCGGCGGGCGCGCGCGGCTCCAGCGGCGGCGGTGCCGGCGGCGCGACGCCCGCCGGCGGCCCACCCCCCGCCCTGCTCCCCGCGCGCCACCCCCACCACCCGACGCAGCACCACCACTACCTGCTCATGCCCCGCTCGGGCGCGATGGCCGCGGGCGCCGCCGCCGCCGCCGCCGCGCCGCTGCCCTCGAGCGTCGCCTACGCGCGGCGCGAGGTCTACGTGTACGGCCTGGACGCGGCGGCGCGCGGGCGCTTCGTCAAGCTGGTGATGCGGCATGGGCTGCCCGCCTCGGCGCCGGCCGTGGTGATGCGGCACGTGGCGCAGCAGGCGCTGCTCCAGCAGCAGCAGCAGCAGGGAGGCGAGGGGAACGGGCAGGGGCAGGGGCACGGCGGGGCGCTCGCGGCGCGCGCCATTGCGCTGGCGCCCGAGGTCAGCCGCGTGCAGGACGAGGGCTCGGGCTGGGCGCACTTCTTGGCGGGCCTGCCCGACCACAGCCCCGCGGCCGTGGTGGCCTTCTCCGCCGCGCTCGTGGCGCACGTGCAGGCCGGGGCCGAGGCCGCGCTCGCGCTGGGGCTCGCCGGGGGCGGCGCGGACGGCGCCCCGCCGCCCCCGCCGCCCGCGGCCGGCAGCCCCGCCGCCGCCGCGCTCAAGGAGCAGACCGCGGCGAACCTGCTGGCCATGCGGCCCCCGCTGCCCGAGCCCGTGCGCCTGCTCCCCTGGGAGGCGGTCACGCTGCCCGAGACGCCCGTATCCATCGCGCGGCGCCTCGGCTTCCTGCACCGCGCGCGCGCGCTGGCGGCAGAGGGCACCGCACGCCTGGCGGCGGCGACGCCCTGGGCCAGCGGCGGCGGCGGCGGCGCGCCTCCGCCGCCGCTGCCGCCGCCGCCGCCCTCGCTCGTGCTCGTGCGCGCGCGCGCCCTGGCCTACGGCGGCGATCCGGAGTGGCTCGGCCCCCGCCTCAGCTCCCCCCACCTCTCGCGCGCCCCGCCGGGGAGCGACCCGGCGGCGGCGGCGGCGGCCGCCGCCGCCGGCCGCCCCCCCTCTGCCCCGGGCGGCGACCTCTGGGGCGCCGCCGACGACGCGCGCCTGATCCGCGGCATCGTCCGGCACGGCCTCGGAAACTGGAACCCGATCATCAGCGACAAGGAGCTGCTGCTGGGGCGGCGCATCCGCCCGGCGCTGCCGGCCAACATCCCGGCCGGCGAGGGGCAGCTGGTCGCCGCCGTCAAGTGGCTCGAGCGGCGCGTGGCCGACGACCTGGCGCCCGTGCTCGAGTACGACGAGGGGTGGTGGTCGGGCAGCGGCGGCGGCGGCACCAGCGGGGGCGGCAGCGGCGGCTGCGGCACCAGCACCGGCGGCGGCGGCCGCATTGGCGGCGGCGACGCGGCGCTGCTGTCGGCGGCGGTGCAGATGGTCGCGGCGGGCTTGGACGCGGCCGCGGAGCAGCGGCGGCAGCAGCAGCTGCTGCAGCTGCAGCAGCACTCCCGCCAGCGCTCCCTCCTGGCCGCGCAGCAGCAGCATCAGCAGCAGCAGGAGCAGCTGCTGCTACTGCAGCAGCAGCAGCAGCCCCACCCGCCCATCGGCGCGCAGCCCTCATTGCCGCACGGCCGGCAGCACCCCCCCGTCCAGCAGCAGCAGCAGCGGCGCGCGCCCCCGCCGCCGCCCCCGCAGTCCCAGCCGGCGGCGCTCGTGCAGCAGCACCAGCAGCGCCTGCTGCAGCTGCAGCAGCAGCACTACCAAGTGCCTCAGCAGCCTCCGCAGCCGCAGCAGCAGCCGCCGCCTCAGCAGCAGCAGCAGCAGCAGCAGGTGCAGGTGCAGCACCCGCCACTGGGACCGCCGCCGCCGCCGTCGCATCCGTACCCCGCCGACACGCTCGCCGGCGCCATCGCCAACGCCGAGCTCGCGGCGGACAGGGCCGGCGCGCGCCGCGGCACCCCGGCCTGGCGCGAGGCGGTGCTGACGACGCTCGACGTCGGCGGCGCGGCGCACGGCGACCGGGCCGCGCCGGGCTTGCTGACGGCCTCGCTGCCGCCGCACCTGATCGGCTCGACCGCCGCCACGCTCGGCCGCGCGCTGCACGCCTCGCACAACGCCGCGCTGCGCGACTGGCACGGGGGCGCAGCCGCCGCCTCGGCCGGCACCCACGAGAACCGCTCGCCAGAGTGCCTCCAGCGGGACGCCGAGGCGCGCGCGCTGCGCGAAGCCGAGATCGTCCAGGCGTTCCGGATGTGGCTGGCGCGGCTGGAGCGGTCGTGCACGGGCGCGGCGCGCGCGGCCGAGCGCGCGGCCGCCGCGCTCGACGACGCGGCGGCGCAGGCGCACTACCTGCCCGGCGCCCAGCCCCTCCCTCCGCCGCCGCCGCCTCCATGCGGCAACGGCGTTGGCGCCCCGCCGCCGCCCCCGCCGACCGCCGACCCGCGCCAGCAGCAGCAGCGGCAGCAGCAGCGGCAGGTGCTCCCGGCAGAGGACTACTCGCGCCGGCTGCTTGCCATGGCGCAGCGGGCGCAGCAGCAGCAGCAGCGCCACTACCAGCACCAGCACCAGCCCCAGCAGCAGCTGCAGCAGCAGCAGCAGCAGCAGCAAACCTTTGCGGGGCAGGCGCCGCCCGGGCCGCCGCCGCCGCAAGCGGGCGGCCCGAGGGAGGTCGTCTCGCTGCTCGACGACGACGACGAGTAGACCTTAGACTTGGAATGCCTAGAGGTGACGCCGCGTGTGCATGTTACACGTATCTGCGTTTGGGCGGATCGAATCAGACGTTTTTCAAAAGGTGCAAAAGGGCTAATTAGATTCGGTTCGCCGTCGTCGTCGTCATATCTTTGCCCTCGTCAAGGGGTCGGAAAAAGCGCCGCTCCTCCTGATTTTTTCAGCGTTTCAAAAGGGGTGCGACGCCGCCGACGGCGGGTAGAACGCCTTGTGCCATCCCGCCGCGTACGCCGGGTAGGGCGCCGTCCACTTGCCCGTCATCTTGAGCTCGGGCAGCGGCGCGCCGGCCTCGAGCGCCTGCTCGGGCGAAAAGTCGGCCGGCAGCTCGAGCCGCATCACGCGGTCCAGGCGCAGCTTGACAAAGGTCATCCACCGGTCGTCGGTGGACACGAGGGCCAGGCAGGGGCGGCGCACCTGCTTGGCCTGCTCGGGGAACTGGGCGTCCAGCCACGCCGGGTTGGGCACGAAGAAAAAGTCGCGCTTGCGGCCCTGCTCGCCAAAGTAGCGCACGCGCTCGCGCAGCACCTCGGCAAACGACTCGTTCTGCGGGTCGGACACGAAGAACTCGGCGTTGGCGACGACGGCGACCCAGCGCTGCTTTTGTGTTTTAGGGGTGAGGGGTTGTTTTGGGGAGTTTTCGTTTCGTGGTTGGTTGACGGGCTTGGTTTTTAGCGGGCGGGGCGGCAGCGAGATCGGCGAACACCGCCTGTCGCGGCGGCGGCGTCGCGCGGCGGCGTCGCAAGCGGCGGCGATGGCGCGAGACAAAGACGGGGCCTCCAAACTTTCGAGATCGCGGCCGCGAGGGCGACGTTCCGGGCGGCGCGCGGCGCCGGGAAGCAAGCCTATGGGATCTTGAAGCACCTCGGCGGGCCGGGCGCATTGCAGCGACTCGGCACGAGGGGGGAGGGGCTTGCTCGGCGGGCAAGTCGCGACTTGCTCACCTTCTTCTCCGTGTCTGCAGATGCGCCGGCCGAGGGGGCCTCGGCGACGGCCCCGGCGCGCACGGGGCGCACCGTCACGCGCGGGACCGCGCGGGCCGCTGGCCTGGCCGGCATCGGGCGCGCGGAGGCCTTCTGTGCGCACTGCATTGTTGCGGGATTTGGAGACGCGATTTGGGGGCGAGTTTGCTGTTCGCGGGGACTCTTTTTGGTTTTGAGGACGTGGGGAGCGTGGCAAACAGGATATGTGCAGGATGCAGAGGGTGTAAGTTGGGAGCAAGAGGTCCTGCGCGGGGGCTGTTGTCGGCGCTGCTGAAGCTTTTTTGGTGCGCTGTCGCCGCTGCCGACGACATGGCGCGCGCCGCCGCCGCCGATCGACTGTTTCATTCGCACGATCACACCCAAAACCAATGTTCACGAGGCAACCAACTGGTAACAATCGATCATTCCTTCTACATCGTGTGGATCTTCTCCACCTCGGCAGAAGACGCCGCCGCCGCCGCCGCCTTTTGCGCCGCCGCCGCCTTGGCCGCCTTTTCCGCCGCCGCCGCCAGCCTCTCGTCGCCGCTCTCCGCGAGCGCGCGCAACGAGGCGACGCTGATCGCGCCGCCGCCGTCTGCGTCCTCCCCCGCGGCCCCCCCCTCCCCGCCCCCCGCCCCCCCATCCGCAGAGGGCGGCGTCGTCACCTTGAGCGCCCCCAGGAGCGCCTCGAGGTCCTGCTCGTCCAGCGACGCCCGTAGGAACCGCAGCGCCGCCTGCAGCTCGTCGCGGCTGATCAGGCCGTCGCCGTCCGCGTCGATCACGTGCAGCGAGCCGCCGATGGCCTTGTCTGCCTCGTCGAGCTCGAGCTCGATGCGGTGGAGGATGCCGCTGACGCGCTCCTCGAGGGCGCGGGACAGAGCCAGCTCGCCGCGCTCGGCGGCGCCGCGGCGCCCTTTGGGCGGCGACGGGGGCGCGGCCTTGCCGTCGGCGCCGTCGGCGGCCGCACCGCCCTGGGTCGCCGCCGCCGCCTCGGCTTCGGCGGCCGCCGCCTCCTCCGCCTCTTCAGCCTCCTCGTCCTCCTCCTCCTCGTCGACGTGGTCCTCGGGCCGCACCGACTGCAGCGCGCCGCCCGTGAACATCAGCGAGGGCGAGCCCGGGACCGACTCGGCCAGGCGGTCGAGCTCGCGCCGCACCAGCTCCATGAACTGCTCGCGCTCGCGCGCCACGCCGGAAGAGGAGGCCAGCACCGTCAGCGCGGAAAGGATGTCGCGCATGCGCGCCTCGCGGGCGGCGGCGGCGGCGGCGGCGCGCTCCTCATCCGAGGCGCCCGAGCCGGCGAGGGCGGCGGCGTCGTCGAGGCCCTTGAGCGCGAGGCCGGCGGCCGCCTCGGACAGGACGGCCTGCGCGGCGGCGGCGGCGGCGGCCCCGCGCGCAACCGACGCGCCGGCGGCGGCCTGAGGGGCGCCGCCGGGGCCGCGCTCGCCCTCGAGCGCGAGCTCGAGCAGCGCCTTGTTGGCAGAGGCGGCGGCGGCGGCGGCAGCAGCAGGGGAGGAGGAGGGCTCGGTGGCCGGCGCGCCGCCCGCGCTCGCCGCCTCGGCCTCGGCCTCGGCGCGCGCGGCGGCCGCCTGGGCGTCGAGCAGCTCGCGCTCCTTGCGGATGAGCTCCTGCTCCTTGCGCACGAGCTCGAGCTTCTTCTCGAAAGCCTCGGAGCGCGCAGCCAGGGACAGGGCCGCGGCGTCGGCGCGAGAGGGGGGGGTTGGAGCGGCGGGCGCGCCCGGGCCGGCCTCTCCGGCGCCGCCGGAAGAAGCCGCCATTGCAGAGCCCGCCGCCGCCAGCCCGGCCTCGAAAGGCGCGGCGCCAGCCGACGAGGCAGCCGCCGCCGCCGCCGCCGACGACGCGCCGCCGCCGCGGCCGACGCCGCCGCCGCCGCCGCCGCCGCCGCCCGCCACCTCGGCCTCGAGCCCGGCCGTGTGCACGGCCTGCTCCGGCAGCGTGAGCAGCGTCTCGCGCACGCCCGACAGCGTCGCCGCCTCGGCGCGCAGCACGGGCGTCGCCGGCGCCGCGCCCGCAGCGGCGGGCGCCGGCTCGCCCGTCAGCGCAAACGCACGCGACAGCAGCAGCAGCGAGGACGGCAGCCCGTGGTTGAGCGACAGGTCGAGCCACCCGCGCAGCTGCGCGCGCATGTAGGCGTCGGCCCCCGCGCCGTACACGCCCCGCATGCCGCGCGCCCGCAGCGCGGCGCGCAGCTCGTCGTCCTCGAGCCGGTCCAGGCCCTCGGCCGAGATCACGGCGTCGTCCTTTTTAATCTTGCCGAGCTGCGCGCGCAGCCGCGAGCGCAGGTACCCGTCGGTCCCGTAGGGCGGGAGGCCCAGCAGCTGGCACAGCGACACGACCTGCACGCGGTCGAGGTTCTCGAGCGTCAGCTCGTCCGAGAAGAGCGACGCGAACCGGATCAGCTCGGCGTTGTCCACGGGCGCGCCCGAGCGCACGCGCCCCATGAAGCGGTACAGCTCGTCGGCCGAGGCGGCCGCCGCGCTCCCCGGGCCCCTGCGCCCGCGGATCTCGGACGCCATCTGCGCGACGGTGTCCTGCAGGAATCGCGCGACCTCGATCTTGACCTGCACGCGCCGCTTGATCTCCTCCTCCTTGCGCAGCTTGTCCTCGAACGTCGAGGGGAGCATGTTGGGGAAGATCTTGAGCAGCAGCGGCAGCGCGAGCTCCATAAAGGGGATGAGCACGACCACCAGCAGCGGCACGAGGCGAAAGACGTCGGCGGTGGTGCGCGTGAGCTGGCGGCGCTCGCGGCGCGTGAGGGCCTCGCCGCGGGCGGCGCGCAGGGCGAGGCCCGAGGCGATGCGCACCTCGACGGCCAGGAGCTTGGACCCGAGCCAGTAGTGGTGCGCCTCCTCGCGCACGACCTTGCGCGTGCGGCCCCACCAGGCGGCCCAGTCGCTGCGCGACCAGCGCGACAGCGACGCGACGCGCGTCGGCAGGCAGGCGAGCCACCGGCCGGCGGCGATCAGGCCCGACAGGGTCGCGCGCACGAGCTCGAGCGCGCGCTGCGACGTGGTCTTGTACGTCGACGGCAGGCGCCGCCGAGAGTGCTGCTGCGACCGCGCGGCGTCGTACGTCGCGAGCGCAGTGTCGCACTCGTCGGCAGAGGGCGGCGGCAGCGGCGGCGGGCGCGGCGGCGAGGCGGCCTCGGCCGATGTTGTCGTTGTTGCTGTGGGTGGCTGCTTGGTTGATGGTTGCCGCTGCTGATCCTGGGACGAAAGGGCCGACGTGTGCAACGATGAGGCGCTGCTGCTGCTGCTGCTGCCCACGCCTGGCCAGCCGCCTCCCGGCGCGTGCCGATGCCATTGGTGCTGCCCCTGCTGCCCCTGCTGCTGCTGCTGCCGGCGCCAGCGCTGCACGACGTCGAGGTGGGGCGGCGGCGGCGGGGGGGACGGGGAGGCGGCGCGGTGGCGGAGCTCGGCCAGCTGAAAAGACCCCAGGTGGGAGAGTACGGCGCGCGTGGGCAGGGTCAAGGCGGAGGACACTTCCAACCGCTGGTGCTGCTGGTGCTGCTGCTGCTGCTGCTCCAAAAGGAATGGGCGGCGCTCGCGGAGCGTCGGCGCTGGCAGCGACGCGGCGCCGCCGATCGCGCCGCCGTTTGCTACCGCTGCCGCTGATGCCGCCGGCTCGTCACGGACGCGGGTCGCCGTCGTCGGTTCGGCCGGCTTGCTGCTGCTGCTGCTGGTGGTCAGGAGCCCGCGCGCCGCAAAGGACGCGCTATAGGGCGCGCGCCTGAGGAGCAGGACCTGCTCTTTCGTCCCTCCTCCTGCTCCGCCTTTGGCCGCGCTCTGCAGCAGCGCGAGGGCCAGGCGCGCGCCGCTGCCACGCAAAGCCATTGCGCCGGCGGCGCGCCGATTCCTCGACGCCCCGGCGCGCACTGTTCTTCTAAATCGCAGGTGAAGGAGAAGATTGGCGTTTTTCGAGGAGGGGGGGGGGGGCGTGATCAACGGCGTGCAAAAGTTGTTTGTGGCTGAGGGTCGTCAATGGGTCGGGCGGAGACGTTGCGGAGTGTTGTCGGCTGTCACTCGCGAGCGAGCGTGTTATTGAAGCAATGGGATGCTGCTGCGCGGCGCCAGCGACAAAGGGCGTCCGGGCTCGACGCCGACGCCGACGCCGACGCCGACGCCGACGCCAGCGACGCCGCAGTTGCACACATCTCTGTGCACTGTCCTCCCTCGCGTAATCCTCTCGTCGTCGATCATCTTCACCCAAAGACTAGAATAGATCAGACCAGACAGGTGGCGGGACTTACCTCCTCATGGCCTCTCTCTATTCCGTCGACAGGCTCGGAGCATTTTGAAAAGTGGGCAGCGAGGGAACCCGCCCCTCGGGCCGGGGGAAGGACGATGCGGCGCGAGCGTCCTGGTGCCGACCAGGTGGACGACTCGAGAGCGGGCGGCGCGAGCGCTGCCCGCGTCGCCGACGCCGGTGCCGCCGACGCCGACGCTGGTGCCGCCGACGCCGGTGCCCCCGCTGCCGCCCGCCGCCCTCCTCGCACGCAGACGCAGACGTCCATCCTCTCGTTCCTGGCGCCCCGCAAGGTCGCGCGGGCCTCCGCCGAGGCGGCCGAGGCGCCCGTGGTGCTGAGGAGGCAGGGGCAGGACGCCGACGCTGCTGGCGGCAGCGGCGGGTGGCGGCCGTCCCCCGCCGCTCCCCCACCTCCTCCTCCCGCTGCAGACGCGCCGGCACCGCCGCCGCCGCCGCTGCCCGCGCCGCCGCCCCCGCTCGCCGCCTTGCTCTCGCTCCCGGTGCTCCTGGACCCCTTTGGACCCGCGCCGGCCCCACCGCAAGCGCAGACGCAGCAGGTCCAACCAGAGCCGCCGCCGCCGGCGTCGCTGTCGTCGCAGCCGCCGCAGGAGCAGACGCAGCCGCTGCAGATGCAGCCGCCGCCGCAGCCGCCGCAGCCGCGCCCCATGCCGCCGCGCCGCTCCGAGCACCTGTCGTGGCACCTGGCGCTCGCCGAGGCCGGGGGCGGCCGCGCGCAGCTGCGGCGTGCGACGCCGCGCCTGCGCGTCTCGGCGTTCGGGCTCGGGGCCGAGATTGCGCCCCTCCCGCTCGACGCCGCCGCCTCCTCTGGCCCCGCCGGTGCTGCCGCTGCCGCCGCTGCCGGCGGTGGCCAGGCGCGCCCGCTCCTGGTCTTTTTGCCGGCGGCCGAGCGGCCGAGCGCGCTGACGGTCGTGGCCCTGAGGCCCGTCTCGTCCACGGCTGGCGGGCGCACCGACCGCCTGCTGGTGGCGCATGCCGGCGGGGGCCTGCGGCTCATGTCGTGGGGGGCGCTCGAGTGCGCGGCGGCCGAGACGCTGGCCTGGCGGCGAGAGGCGGAGCGGGACCGGGAGCGGGACCGGGAGCGGGAGCGGCAGGCCGGCAGCGCGGGTCGGGGCGAGGGAGAGGCGGGCGACCACGACGACGACGACGGCAACGCAGACAACGGCAGCAGCAGCAGCAGCAGCGACGATGACGACGGCGGCGTGCGCGGGCGCCGGAGGGGCGGGCGCGGTCGACCCGGCGGCGTCAGCGGCCGCGACGCCGGCCCGCCGCTGCCGCCGCCGCCCCGCATCGCCGGGGGGTGCGCGCGCCGCCGCCTGCGCCGGTCGACCCGCCGCGCCCGGGAGTGCGTCAGCGCGCGGGTTGGCGAGGGACCCTGGCGGTCCTTGCTCCTTCCTTCTTGGTGCGCGCCCGCGCCCGCCCAGCCCGACCACGGTCGCGCGGCCGCGGCCGCGCGCAGGGCAGCGGCCGCAGCGGCGGCGGCGGGGCTCGGCCAGGTGTGGGGCGGCGAGCGCACGCTCGGCGGCTCGGGCCACGGCCCGCCGCCGCTGCTGCACTCGGCCGACTGCTCCCCCGTTCGCCCGGGCCTCTTTGCGCTCGCGGGTTCGCGTGGCTGCCGCCTGGTGTCCGCGTGCGAGTCGGGCCGCATCCACCTGTCGTCCCGGGGCCTGGGCGGGGGCGCCGTGTGCGGCGCGGGCCCCGCCGAGCTCCCGGCGCCGGCCGCCGCACGCGACGCCCGCTTCTTCCCGTGGCAGTCGGCGGCGGGTGCCTACGCCCTGGCCGTCGCCACGTCGCGCCGGCGCTGGCCGTGCGTCGCGCTGCACGACGCGCGATGCCTCGGCGGCGGCGGTGGTGGCGCGTCGCCGTGCGTCACGCTGCAGGCGCCCATGGGGGGCGGCGGCGCCGGCGGCGGCGAGGGCGGCGGCGGCGGCGTGCAGGGCGACCTCGTGTCGCTCCAGGTGGCGCCCGGCGGCTCGCTCGTGTACGGCGCCTCGGCTTCCGGCGCCGTCTTTGAGTGGGACGTGCGGCGCGGGGGCGGCGGCTCGCACTCGAGCGCGGGGTCTGGGGGCGTCATGACGTTCGGCGCGGGCGGCCCGACGCGCCACGCGCTCGTGAGGGCGTTTGACGTGCCGGCGCTGTCGCGCGCGGCGTTTGGCGGAGGGGGCGGCGGCGGCGGGGGCGGCGGCGGCGGGCTCGCGGCGGCCGCGCGGTCGCGGTGCCGAACGTCGCACGTGCTGTTGGATCCGGCGGCACCGTGGCGCCTGGCGTGCGTGCGCGACGACCGCCACGTGACCGTCCTAGACCTGAGGCAGGGCGGCGCGGGCTCGGGCCACGGGCGCGCCACGCACTTTGCCTCGGCCGAGGCCCCGCTCGCGCCGCCGGTGGCGGCGGCCTGGGCGCCCTCGAACGGCGGCGGCCACCCGCAGCAGCTGCCCGCTGATGCGAAATCGATCCACGACAGGCAAAGTGCGTGGCGCGCCACTCGCGCGGGCCTGGGGCGCGTCTACCAGAGCTGCTGGGACGCCGGCGGCGACGTGCTGTACACGCAGGGCGCGGTGTGGGACTGGCCCGGCGCCGCATTTGGCGCGGGGGGTGGCGGCGCAGGGAGCGGCGGCGCCGCCGCCGCCGCCGTCGCTTACCACCAGCAGCAGCTGCAGCTGCCGGTGCTGCTCCCGGCCGTCGCCGCCCTCGACCTGGGCGCGCGAATGCCGCACCGGCGGGACGCCACGGCCGTGCGCGCGCCGCGTGGCTTGCCCCCGCACGCCGCCCGCCGGCTGCTGTCGGCGCCGGGCTGCGACGGCGTGGCGCCCGCGCAGTGGTGGCGGCGCGGGTGGCAGGCGGCGCCGGATGCCGTCACGTGCGTCGCGCAGCGCGCCGACGGCAGCGGGGCGCTGGCTGTCGGCACGCTCGGGGGACAGGTTCTGTGCGTCGGGCACTTTGGGGGCGGGCGTTACTGACGCAGACATGAAGGTGTAAAGCAGGTTTGAGGTGCGCGCGCGGCGCCCGTTTGGCTCTCGTCGCGCCGAGCGTCGTCGTCGATGATGTTGTCCGGAAAGGTGAAAGGGCACCTCGCGACGCCGCTGAGCTACGCCGACGCCGACGCCGACGCCGACGCTGACGCCGACGCCGCCGACGCCGAGCACTCCCCTCCCACTCAAGGCGCGGCGCCTCGTCGTCACGTCGGCGTCATCGTCCTCAGAGTCGCCCAAACCTTCACGAAAACAGAAAAGCAAGACGTCTCGCCGAGACCTTCTCCCTCCTCGCTGCTCTCACTCGTCCCTCATCCTCGCCTGTCCTCGTCACGAAGCTAATCTGTCCGACGCGAGAGCCTGTCGACGACCTTGAACGCGAGTCAGTGGCGTGCCCAGCTGGTCCACAAAGACGCGCGTCGGCCGATTTTTGCGTGTCGGGAAAAAAAAAAGACGGGGGGTTCTCCGTCGCTGCAAGTCGTCGTCGTCGTCGTCGTCGTCGTTGTTCTTCGTTACCGTCGGGCGGCGCGACCCTGGAGGGCAAAACGCTCCCTCCTCGTGCTGCTCTCCCGATCATTTGATCGTGACTGCGACACACACGCGATCGCGTTGTGCGACCACTTGCGGGGTAGTCCGCCTTCCCCGCCCCCCAACCCCGAAACGCACGACCTCGCTGCCGGCGGCGGCACTCATTCGCCCTCGCCCCGCCCAAGCAGACAAAACAAGAAGCGGGGCCGCCGGTAGAAACGCGATGCCGCGCATCGTGAGGCGCCCCACGCACGCGGGCTCGTGGTACGAGCGCGATGGTGAGTCGCGTAAAGACCTCGCGGAACAGAGGCATGATTTCGCGCTTCCGAGGCCTTTGATCAAGACCCAATCCCGATCCCACCACCCCGAAAAGACCCGCCGCAGCGGCCAAGCTCCAGAAGCAAATCGACGGATGGATGGCCAAGGTCGACGTCGGCGACGGCGGCACGCCCAACGAGATGCCCGGCGCGCGCGTCGTCCCGACCGAGGACCAGCCCCTGCGCGCCGTGATCGGTCCGCACGCGGGCTACTCGTACTGCGGCCACGTCATGGCGCACGCCTACCGCTTCATCGACCCGGCGCGCGTGTGAGTGCTTGTTTCTGTCTATGTCGTCGTCGTCGAGTGAGGCAATCGATCGATCGATCGACCCAGTGAACTCGATCGTCAAGATGGACTCTTGATCGATCGATCGACGTCGACCTTGTTCACATTCGACCATCTGACGCCCCTCGCTCAAAACGAACCCAACAACGACGACATCAACAGCGCCCGCATCTTCCTGATCGGACCCTCGCATCACGTGTACAGCCGGCGCTGCTACATCTCGACGGCCGACGAGTACTCGACGCCGCTCGGCCCTCTCAAGATCGACCACGCCCTCGTCGCCGACCTGCGCGCGACGGGACAGTTCGACGACATGCCGCTGCGCGTCGACGAGGCCGAGCACTCGCTGGAGCTTCACACGTCGTTCATCGCGTCGGTGATGCGCGGGCGCGACTTTACGCTCGTGCCGATCATGGTCGGCGCGCTGTCGCCCGAGAGGTGAGACGAAGGCGCTTGTTGTTGAGTAGCGGGGAAAGATCGATCGATCGATAGCTTGATCGCTTGTTTTTCTTGCAGATTGATCGACCGATCGATCGACAGCAGGCTTGTGTGTTTGTTTCAAAGATCGATTCTACCAGAGCGACCGATCGATCGATCGACCGCTGCTCACCTTAAGTTCCGACGAATTGATCGATCGCTCTATCGATTGTTGCTCACATCCTCCTCTCTTCACCCATTCATTCGTAAATACAGCGAGGGCGCGTACGGCCGGCTGCTCGCGCCTTACCTGGACGACCCGTCGAACCTGTTCATCGTGTCCTCGGATTTTTGCCATTGGGGGTCGCGCTTCAACTACACGTTTGTGGACGAGGCCAGGGTGAGTTTTCTTGCAACGGGCGACACGGTCTCTTGCAACTTTCCAGACCATCCAAACCCTCAACTACAACAATCGCAAAACAAACCAACGACCGTGAACACAGGGTGGCATTTATCAGACCGTGCAATGGCTCGACAACCTCGCCATGGACATCATCGAGCGCGGGGACCCGGCCGAGTTCACCGCCTACCTTCAGCAGTACCGCAACACCATCTGCGGCCGCCACCCGATCGGCGTGCTGCTGAACGCCATGGCGAATGCGCGGACCAAGATGCAATGCGGGTTCCGGTCTTACGACCAGTCCAGCAAGGCGTTGTTGCCGGAGGACAGCAGCGTGTCGTACGCCTCGGCGCTTGTGTGCGCGACGGGCACTTGAGAGGTGTGAAGCGGCGTTGCTGTTCCTGGTTGTGCTCTGTGCTCCCGGGCGCTAGGAATGTTCTATCGATCGATCGATCATCGATCGATGATCGATGGATTCGGGAAACAATTAACGAATCGACCGATCGATCGATCGACTTGTTTAAAAAGTGCGCAATAGTGAACGGATCGATCGATCGCTCACTTCCGATCGACAACGATTGAATGATGACATCGTCGACAGCCAGCACACCTACTGCGGCTGCGGCGGCGGCGGCTGCTCAAGGAGATTGGCGGCATCCTTCTCCAAACGCTCACGCTCCCGCAAAAGGTACCGCGTGTCGGCGACCACGCTCGCGTGCAGCGTCGTCGTCGTCGTCGTCGCAACCCCCGCCCCCGCTCCCTCTCCCTCTCCCTCTCCCGCCTCCTCCACCAGACCGCACCCGCCTTCCAGCCACTCCGACTTGGCCTCGACCTTTTTCAGCTGGACGTCGACGATCGTCACCATCAGGCGCTGGATCTCGCGCTCGTCCTGCTCGGCCAGGACGCGGGCGCGCGTGGCCGCGTAGGCGAACGCGACGGCCGCGGCCGCGACGCAGTGCGCGCGCGTCACGGGGCGCTTGGGCAGCCCGCCCAGCGCCGTCGCCCGCCCCATCGCGGCCGCCGCCACCGCCGACCTGGCCGACGCCGCCGCCGCCTCGGCCACCGCCGCGGCCTCGTCCCCGGCCACCAGTCCGCCTGCGCCGTTGGTTCCCCAAAGGGCGGCGGCCGAGTCCGCCCCAGCTGCGGCTGCTCCTCCTCCTCCATCGCCACCGTCGGGCGACGACGGTGGCGGCCACGGCAGGCCCAGGCTCGCGGCCGCGGCCGCCAGCGGGTCGTCCTCGGTCAGCACCTCGACGGCCGCCTGCGCCACGCACGCCGACAGCCGCGGGCTCACCATCGAAAACACAAACGAAACTACCGCGGCCACCGGGTTGTCCGAGTCCAAAAAGGGCACGCGCGCGCCGTCGCGCGCGCCGAGCACGCGGGCGGCCGCGCGCGCGAACGCGGTGGCCACGGCGGCGTCCTGCGGGCTCGCCCCCGCGCCCGCGCCGACCGCCGCCGCGACGGCCACGGCGCCGCCGGCCACCACGACGCCCGCGCCGTTGGCCGCGCGCTGGGCGGCCGCCGCGGCCAGGCCCGGCGCGAGCCGCTCGACCTTGGCCATCAGGCCGGGCGGCAGCGGCGGCGCCTGGAGCAGCGCCTCCTCGATCGGCATCGACGCGAAGCGCAGCATGCACTGCACCTCGGACCGCGTGCCGACGCGCTCGGCCACGAGGCCCCAGTCCTCGGCGCCGTGCTGGTCGATCGCCTCGAGCAGCACATAGTCCTCGAGCGCCGTCCAGGCGGGGGGGGCGTGCTTGTCGACCGCGGGCACGTGGATGGCCGAGGGCGTGTTGGTGTTGCTGTTGGCGTTTGCGGCAGCGGCGGCGGCGGCAGCATTGGCGGCGACAGCGGCAGCAGCGGAGCCCCCACCCGCGGAGACGGCCGCGTCGGCGGGCAGGCGCAGCGCGCGGCCGTCGACCCCGACCGAGGGCGGCGCCGCCTCCTCGGCCCCGCCCCATCCTCCTCCTCCTCCTCCCCCGCGCTGGTCGACGCGCACAAAGTCGCGCGCGGTCGAGCCGGACGGGAACCGGCCCTCGGCAAAGGCCTGCGGGCACAGGCGCACGGCCGGGTGGCGCACCGAGTGGTACCTCAGCTCGGCGCAGTCGACCCACGGCATGGCCGAGCAGCGGACGCGCTGGCCGGGCGGCGCCACCAGCGCCTGCGCCGCCTGCTGCGCCTGCGCCGCGTTGAGGCCGCCGCCGGCCCGTCGGCCGCCGCCGCCGGGCGCGGGCGCGTGCACGCCGTCGCGCGCGGGCACGGCCGAGAGCAGCCCGCCGCGCGTGGTGGCCGCGTCGACGGCCTCCTCGAGCGTGGGCTGCGCGAACAAAAAGAGGCCCGCGGCGCCGGGCGGCACGGGCACGCGCCCGGCGCGCCGTGCGAGCAGCGGCCCGCCGCGCGTCACGGCCGCGACGGCCTCTGCGGCGGAGGCGGCCGCGCTGCGGGCGAGCGCCCTGAGCGTCGTCGAGGCTGTCGCCGCCGCCGCCGCCACCTGAGGCTGCTGGTCCGGCTGCTGCTGCTGGTCCGGCTGCTGCTGCTGGTCCGGCCGCCGCAACAGGGCGGCGACCGCCGCCGCCGCCTCCTCGGCGCGGGGCGTCAGCGGCCCGTTGACGACGCCCCAGTACTCGAGCGCCTCGAGCACCGAGCGCAGCGCGGGCGCCTCGGCGCGCGGCGCGAGGGTGCGCGCGTCCTGCAGCGTGAGGCACACAGGCAGCGCCTCGAGGCCGGGCGGCGGCAATGCCGGCGACGCCTGGGAAGACGGGGGCGCCGACGCGAGCGCGACGGCCGCGGCCACGACCCGCCGGCGCCACTCGCGCACGATGAGGTCGCGCCACTCGACGTACGCGCGCGGCGTCGGGGCGGCAGCGGCGCTGGCGATGTTATTGGGGTCGTCGCCGTTGCTCGCGACAGCAGCCGCCTGCTCGGGGCCCGCGTCGGGCTCATCCCCCTCGTGCTGCTGCTGCTGCTGCCCCCGCGCGAAAAACTCGACGCACAGGAGCCGCTCCGGCGCGGCGACGCACCCCCTGCCCGTGCGAAACCAGTGCGCCTGCGTCGGCAGCGAGTGCTCGACAGCCCAGCGCGCGGCCGCGCGCAGCGCGCGGAGCTCGGCCGAGTCTTGCGCTCGTCCAACGGCCGCCGCCGCGCCGTCGTCCTCCGCCGCTGTCGGCGCGCTCGCCGCCGCAGCCGCCGCCGTGGCCGACGCTTCCAACCGCTGCCGCTTCTTCTGCCCGAGAGATGGAGGAAACTGAAGCAGGGCCGCGTCGGGCGCAGGCAAGGGCGCCGGCCCAAAGTAGGGCGCCTGGGGCCCGTGGTGAGCGTAACCGACGCCCGCGGCGGGCAGCCACGGCGCCAGCTGCCCCTGGGAGATGTTCTCGCCGGCGCCGCCGCCGTCGAGCGCGCCGAGCGCGGGCGCCAGCGCACGCCGCTGCCGGGCGTGCGGCGCCAGCGCCACGGTGGCAGCGGGCGACGGGTCGACCTCCGGGAGCTGCGCCTCGAGGCGCGCGCGCTTGGCGGCCTGCACGACCGCCACCTGCCGCCGCTCCTCGGCCAGCTGCTGGGCGGGCGTCAGCACGACGACCTCGGCCGTCGGCTTGGGCGGCTGCGGCGGCTGAGGCGGCTGCTTGAGCGCCGACTTGAGCGGCTTGGGGGGGGCGCCCGGCGCCGCCGCCGAGGCAAGAGGCTTGGGAGGCGCACCCGGGGCTGCTGCTGCTGCTGCTGCGTTTTGCTGCTGCTGCTCGGCAGTGCCGCCCCCGGCTGCCGCTGCCGCCGCCGCCGCCGCTGTTGGCGCCGTTGGCGCCGGCCCGGCCGCCGCTCCGCCAGTCCCTCCTTGCTGCTCCATGGCCGCCTTGGCGATAGACGCGGCCTCTTGCTTCTTCTGAACGGCTGCTGCGGCGGCGGCCGCCGTCGTACTGATGCCCCCCGCCGCGGCCCCGCCTGCGCCAGCAGCAGCAGCTGCGGCAGTGGCTGCGGCAGCGCCAGCACCAGCGCCAGCACCAGCACCAGCACCCGCAGCGGCGGCAACCCCCAGGCGAACGCCCGCCGGGGCGCCCGAGTCGCCCTTGTCCTCGACGTAGTCGGCGTCCTCCATCCACTCGTTGTACCGGTCGCTGTCGACGACCCACTGCGCGTACACCTGCACGGGCCGCACCGGCGGCGCCGCCGCCGGCTCGTGCCGGTCGGGGCCCAGGCCGACCGACCCGGGAGGGGGCGCGCTGCCGGCGGGCACCCACTCGTCGTAGCTGGGCGGCAGGTACAGCCAGTGCACGCGCGCGAGACCCGACTCCTCGTCGACCAGCAGCGAGCGCATGCGGTTGCGCCCGGCCGCCTCGTCCATGCCGGCGCCCTTCCGGCCCGTCGGCACGACCACGTGCGAGGCGTCGCCCTCGCCGGCCGCCAGGCGCCCGCCGAGCCGCTTGACGGCCTCGCGCAGGCGCCCGGCCTCGGGGCCGCAGCGCGGGTGCACGAACACCGAGGGCGGGCGCAGGTGCCCGCGCGCCTCGAGGTCGCGCCGCAGGCCCGCCAGCACCTGCAGGTTGTCCCTGCGGCGCGCCGCGCTCGCCCAGTCGATTGCGCGGCCGCCCGCGGCGCGCGCGCGGCGGAACAGCAGCGCGGCGACCTGGTGCAGAGCGCCGGTCTTGGGCGTGGCGTCCTCGAGCAGGCGCACGGGGATCTTCAGGCACGGCCGGCTGGCCGGGGGGACCTGGGCGAGGGCGAATCATTCGTTTGGTTTTGGGATGTTTTGGGGCCGGCGGGGGAAGGGTGACGCGGCGGTCGGCGGCGGGTGCAAAACAAGTGAGCAAGGCGGGAGGGGCAATCGTCGTCGCGCGCCTGGTCCTAGTCGGCATCGCCCCCCCCCCCCCCCCCCCCCCCCCCCCACCCCCCCCCCCCCC
>Ga0209390_10001710_pt1 | contig 41165 bp, 36 predicted proteins | sample BON01_FD_187212 | JGI IMG/M metagenome (GOLD analysis project Ga0209390, IMG submission 187212) | Freshwater microbial communities from Lake Bonney liftoff mats and glacier meltwater in Antarctica - BON-01 (SPAdes) (version 2) | ecosystem: Environmental > Aquatic > Freshwater > Ice > Glacier...
GTATCCGAAGAAAGAATTAAACAAGTAGAATTGTCAATTAATCACAGACCAATCAGAAAATTCAATTATCTTAGTCCTATTGAAACTCTGAATAATAAGTTTGTTGCACTTATGAGTTGAACACAGCTATTCTTGTATTTTAATATCTACTGCAATGAACAACAATTTCATTTTCAAAATTTCAACTTTTTGTTTCGTTCTTTTTGTGAACGAAATTTTTGCACAATGCACCATTCCTCCTATCAATTTAGGGCCCGACACTACGCTTTGTCCCAACCAGACTTTAACATTAAATGCCGCTGCTAATACTTCGTACACTAGCTACTTGTGGAATAATAATACTACAAATGCTACTCGCGTAATTTCTTCTGCCGGAACATATAGCGTAGTTGGAACATTTCTTGGACCAAATCTTATTACAAATGGCGATTTTGAAAGCGGAAATTCAGGCTTCACGACAAACTACACCCTTGGAACTGGCGGTTCTTATGGTTTGGTTTCAAACCCTGGCACCTATGCTATCGTTACGTCACCAAATTTCGCTCATTCCAACTTTACTTCCTGCGCAGACCACACCGTCAATCCGGGTGTAAATATGATGGTCGTAAATGGCGCCGCAACTCCCGCCACCAATGTTTGGTGCCAATCAGTAATTATCCAACCCAATACAAACTACCAACTAAGCGCTTGGTTGTCGAATGCACTTAATGACATAAATGTTGCCCAGTTGCAATTTTCAATAAATGGATCTTCCGTTGGCCCTGTTTTTTCAACAGGCACAACAGGGTGTAATTGGCAGCAATTCTTCCAAATTTGGAATTCAGGAACAAATACATCTGCAAATATTTGCATTCTGAATCAAAATGTTGGAGGAAGTGGAAATGATTTTATTTTAGATGATATTACTTTTCGACCTGTCTGCGTTTCCACAGATACAATTGTTGTCAATTATTCTACGAACCCCATCGTTGATTTAGGTGTGGATCAATTCGAATGTGACGGATCTCTAATTACATTGGATGCGCAAAATCCTGGATTTAATTATGCTTGGACAGGCGGGTCTTCTAGTCAAACTTTATTAGTTGATACGAGCGGGAATTATCAGGTAACCGTAACTAATTCTAATTTTTGCTCTTCAAGCGATAACGTAAATATTACTTTTGAAACTCAAAAATCGGCTGGAAACGACGTCCAAGAGACATGGTGTAATACCAATGGAACGCAAAACTTAAATACATTCCTGAGTCCTAATTCGGATATTGGCGGAACGTGGTCTGATTGGAACGGCACACTTAACGGTCAGTTATCAATGTCTGGAATGTTAAATATAAATTCGATTCCAGGTCTTCATGAAGCTATTTATGTTGTTAGTGGGACGTATTGTCCAAATGATACAAGTCTTTTTAATATTACGATTTACCAACAGCCTGCTCATGTCAATCCCTCAAGTTTATCTCTTTGTAATACTTTAAATGATTTTGAAGATCTAAACCCTTTTGTAAGTGGGGTAACAGCAGATCTAAGCCCATTCTGGATAGAAAGTTCACCTACTCCATCCAATCAATTTAACCCAAATACAGGTATGCTAGAATTGTCCAATTTAAATGGAGGGGATTACGAATTTGCCTATGTTTTACCTGCTCAATCACCCTGTATAAACGATACTTCGTATGTTTATATTTCTGTAACAGAAAATCCAATAATTCAATTTTCCACCGATGTATTAAAAGGATGTTTACCGCTCGATGTCAATTTTGTGAATCAAAGCACATATGAAACAAATTCAACTGTTACTTGGACTTTGGAAGATGGGACCATTTCTACTTTACCAAATGGATTCAATCATCAATTTCTTAGTCCAACATGCTTCGATGTGACTCTATCTATAACCGCAAATAGTTTGTGTACAACGCAAGAAACCATTCTCGACATGATTTGTGTCGACCCATTGCCCTTTGCTGATTTTATTTCCGACTTGTCCGTTGCATACTCTGATGATCCGACTATTGACTTTACCAATCAATCCATTTTAAATCAAACCAACGCGTGGGATTTTGACGATTTAACGAGCAGTGTAGAAATTAATCCAACTCATCAATTCCCTACAGGACAAGTTGGAAACTATAATGTAGAATTGATTGTCACCTCATCCGAGGGTTGTAAGGATACAACTTACAAAATAGTGAGAGTACAAGATCAACTACTAATTTATGTTCCCAATGCATTTACCCCAGATGGCGATGAATTCAACGGTGTTTTCCTGCCGATAATCGCTGCGGGAATGGATGAAGCAACCTTTCAAATGAGTATTTTTGATCGATGGGGATATCTTTTATTTCAGACACACGATTTATCAATTGGTTGGGATGGAACTAAAAATCAAAAAAATACGGAGGCCGGAATATACATTTGGCGAATTCAATTTAAAGACGAAAAAACCGATGAGAAAAAGTTATTTACAGGTCATGTTCAATTGATTCGTTAACCCGAAATTATTTCTTGTTAAAATATATTCAAACAAAAATGCCCACTCTTTCGAATGGGCATTTTTATACTCTTTTCATCGATTATTAATCCAAGACATTGGCATAGCTTTCAACGCTTGGACATGAACATATTAAATTTCTGTCTCCATAAGCACTATCTACTCTTCGCACGGGAACCCAATATTTGAATTCTTTTAAATAAGAAACCGGATAAGCTGCCTCCTGCGGTGAGTAAGGATAATTCCAATCTCTATTAATAATACAATCTGCCGTATGCGGTGCATTTTTCAGTAAGTTATTTGCTTTATCTGCATGACCGTTTTCAATTTCTTTGATCTCCTGTCGGATTTTGGTCATAGCCTCAATGAAACGATCTAATTCCTCTTTATCCTCACTTTCTGTTGGCTCTATCATTAAAGTGCCAGCAACCGGGAAAGAAACCGTTGGAGCGTGAAAACCATAATCAATCAATCGTTTCGCTATATCAGCAACTTCTATGTCCGCTGTTTTCTTAAAATCGCGGCAATCCAAAATCATTTCGTGTGCTACAGTGCCATTCTTTCCGGCATAAAGTATGTCGTAATCTCCTTTTAAACCTGCAGCAATATAATTTGCATTCAAGATTGCAATTTCCGTAGATTCTCTTAATCCTTCTGCGCCTAACATTTTAATGTAGGCATAAGAAATTAATAAAATCAACGCACTACCATAAGGGGCTCCCGATATGGCTGAAATTGCTTGTTCTCCTCCTACTTTAATAACCGGATTTCCAGGTAAAAATGGCAATAGATGTTCTGCTACACCAATTGGACCCATTCCTGGACCTCCACCACCGTGAGGGATAGCAAATGTTTTATGCAAATTCAAGTGACAAACGTCCGCTCCAATATTTCCTGGATTAGTTAAGCCAACTTGGGCATTCATATTTGCACCGTCCATGTAAACTTGACCGCCGTTGTCATGGATAATACTTGTAATTATTTTAATCCCTTCTTCGTAAACTCCATGTGTTGAAGGGTAAGTAACCATTATTCCGGCCAATTCAGTCCCAATTTGGTCGGCAACTGTTTTCAATTGATCTATATCGATATTCCCATTTTCATCACAACCTGTTACAACAACCTCAAATCCAGCCATAACTGCTGAAGCGGGATTGGTTCCATGTGCTGACGAAGGGATAATCATTTTCTTTCGTTGAACGTCACCATTTGATAAATGGTAAGCTTTTATGACCATCAATCCTGCGTATTCTCCTTGTGCACCTGAATTAGGTTGCAAGGAAACACCGGCAAAACCAGTACATTCAGATAAATCTGCTTCCAATTGACGGAACATCTCATGATAACCTTCTGCCTGATGAACCGGAGCAAATGGGTGAATATTCGCAAATTTCGGATTTGTAATAGGCATCAATTCAGCAGCTGAATTCAATTTCATTGTACATGAACCCAATGGAATCATGGAGTGCACCAATGAAAGATCTTTGTTTTCTAAACGCTTCAAGTAGCGCATCATTTTCGACTCCGAATGGTACTTACTGAAAGTTGGATGACTCAATACAGCATCAGCACGCATGAATCTTGGCGCTAAAGTTACATTTTTTTCTTCACTGGGCGATTCAGCATCTTTCACAAGAACTTGAGCGAAAATATCTAAAATTACTTGAACATCTTTGTGCGTATGTGGCTCGCCGAAAGAAATACACAATTCATTTTTATTGATGTAATTGAAATTCATTCCAACGGCTTCTGCTGCAGATTGAATTTCAAAAGCGGGCACACCTTTTAACCAAAGTGTATCGAAAAATGCTTTTCCACCTAATTCGACGCCCATTTTTTCTAAACCTTCAGCAGTGTGCGAAGCTAAACCATGCACATGTAATGCAATTTCGCGAATTCCAATTGGGCCATGGTAAACCGCGTACATACTTGCCATTACCGCTAATAGTGCTTGTGCAGTGCAAATATTAGATGTTGCTTTGTCTCTTTTAATATGTTGCTCGCGCGTTTGGAGCGCCATTCTCATGGCCATATTTCCATCATCGTCCTTGGAAACTCCAATAATACGACCGGGCATATTTCTTTTGTATTCATCTTTCGCAGCAAAAAACGCAGCATGTGGTCCTCCATAACCCATTGGTACGCCGAATCGTTGAGACGAACCCAAAACTACATCGGCTCCCATGTGTCCAGGTGCTCTTAAAACCACCAAAGACAAAATATCAGCCGCAACGGCTACGCGAATTTCATTTGCCTTCATTTTGCTAATGAAACCTTCAATATCTTTCACTCGACCAAAAGAATCAGGATATTGAATTATAGAACCAAAGAACGTTGCATCTCCTTCAAATGTTTCTGGGTTGCCAAAAACCAATTCTATTCCTAAATTTTTAGCTCTACCTGAAATCACCTCTTTTGTTTGAGGAAAAGCAAATTCCGAAACAAAAAATTTATTTATACCTTCCTTAATTTCATTTCTGCTTCTAGAATTCCAGAACATCATCATTGCTTCCGCACCCGCTGTAGCTTCGTCCAAAAGTGATGCATTGGTAATTTCCATTCCCGTTAAATCCAAAATCATCGTCTGGAAATTCAACAGTGCCTCCAATCTTCCCTGCGAAATTTCAGCCTGATAAGGTGTATATGCCGTGTACCATCCGGGATTTTCAAGAACGTTTCTCAAAATTACTGGAGGAACTATCGTTTCAGAGTAACCCAAACCAATAAATGACTTATTCACTACATTTTTGCTTGCCAATTCTCCAATGTGATCTAGGAATTCCTGTTCAGTCATCGCAACATCCACATTCAATTCACGACCTATGCGAATGTGCGCTGGAATGGTTTTATCAATCAATTCCGCAACACTGGAAATCCCGATTTTAGCCAACATTTCTGCCTTTTCAGCTTCATTTGGACCAATGTGTCTTTTCGAAAATTTATTCATTTTATCCTTGTCTTTTTGAGGGTGCAAATATACGTAAAATTCTATTTCTTAAGAACACCTAATCATTAGAAATGTTTTGATTGTTCATTTGTTTTTCTTGGTCGCTTTACGAACAATTTATTTTTTTTCATCACTCAACGTAACTCAATTTCAGCATATTGGATCTGCCACTCTCTTCTAGTGGAATAGACGCTACATTTATAACCAAATCCCCCAATTTCAGTAGACCTTGCTTTTTCATAATATACTTGATGTCAGCAATGGTGTGATCTGTTGAAACCATTTTGTCATAAAAAAATGCCTGAACACCCCAAACTAAATTCAACTGTGTCAAGATATCTCTGTTGCTTGTAAAAACATAAACCGGCGCAGTTGGTCGTTGAGATGCGATTTTATAAGCTGTATATCCAGAAAATGACATTGTAATAATCGCATCAGTCTCCGTCCGCTGTGCCAGACGTACCGCATTAAAGCAAATTGAATCCGTAATAAATCGGGCTTGACTTTTCTCGGGCAATTCTTCCTTATTATAGATTCCGTCAAAAGTTTCAATTTCACGGACAATATTGGAAATGGTTTTAATCACCTCAATCGGGTGTTTTCCAACAGATGTTTCACCGGACAGCATAACAGCATCCGCTCCATCCAAAACGGCATTCGCCACATCGTTTACTTCCGCTCTCGATGGTGTGATATTTTCTATCATACTTTCCATCATTTGCGTCGCAACGATAATTGGCTTGGCGTTTAAGCGACATTTATTGATTAACATTTTCTGGATTAATGGAACATTTTGGTAAGGAATTTCCACTCCTAAATCACCTCGTGCTACCATTACTCCGTCGCTTTGTTCTATTATATCGTCAATATCATTTAATGCTTCAGGTTTTTCAATTTTTGAAATCACCTTTGCTTTGCCTTTTGCGTGTTTAATAATATGCTTCAATTCAATAATATCGCGAGCGGACCGAACAAACGAAAGGGCAATCCAATCTACGTTATGTTCCAAAGCAAACTGTAAATCCTCCTTATCCTTTGCCGTTAGAGATGGCATTGAAATTTTGGTGTTCGGTAGGTTAACCCCTTTTTTCGAAGATAAAATCCCGCCATTTAAAACCTTAGCTTTAACTTCTTTTCCGTCCGTACTTTGAATTTCAAGAATGATTTTACCGTCGTCCAACAAGATTTTCTCCCCTTTTTTAACATCGCGCGGAAGAGACTCATAGTTAATGGAGAATTTTTCCTTTGTTCCAAGAACTTTTTCTGTTACGATTGAAACAATTGTTCCGTCCACTAATTCCACTCCATTGTTTTCAATTTCATGGGTGCGTATTTTCGGGCCTTGTAAATCGGCTAAAATTGCTACGTTTAAGCCCGTTTCTTTATTCAATTTTCGAATCAATTTAATATTCGCTAAGTGGTCTTCATGCGAACCGTGCGAAAAATTCAATCGACAAACATTCACTCCTTGAAAAAACATTTCTTTCAAAACCTCCGGTTTGTTGCTCGCTGGACCTAAAGTCGCGACAATTTTTGTTTTTTTATTTAACATATCTCTTTTGTACTTATAAACTAATATTTTGTATTGAATCAAATCCTTCTGGATCAAAAGCATAGGCAGCCAAAATACTACCTACAGCATTTAGTTTGCGCACCCACTCGGCAGAATCTACAGAATTTGGTTCTTTAATAAAAAGGAAAAAATCAATTTTTGGTTGCTCAGAAACCAAAAAGCGATTTCCTGAAACATTCTTAATTAAAAAATAGGAGCACATGTTTTCTTCCTCGTAGTATTCGTAAAAACTGTGGAAGGAGCTTCTGTGTTTTTTTACTTTGTTGGTAGCAAATTCTTCATCGGCTTTGGCCAGGTGCAAACCCATTGCCTCATTAATGCCCCACGCCAAACGATAATCTCTATGGTGAGAACAAATTCCGATCATATCGAAATCATATTCTGGTTCCAGCGTAAGATTATATTTTTTGACTTTTGCCATATTTAGTGCGAATTTACACTTTTTGAACGCAAACAATCTGAGAAGCTATTTTAAATAAGCTCAGTATGCACAAAATTAACTTTCAATTAATCTTAATGCGCGTTGGAAAGGAATTAACAAAAGAAATAATCTATTTTTGCCCCATGAAAATAGAAACAAAAAGTTGGTTAATTCTGATTTTACTTGCGTGTATTTGGGGCTCTTCTTTTATTTTAATGAAACGTGGAATGCAAACCATGAGCGGCCAGGAAATTTTTACCGATATGCAAGTTGGCGCATTGCGTATGTTTTTCGCTGGAACGATACTTCTCCCCTTTGCTCTGAAGGCGCTCCAGAAAATAAAGAAAGCGAGGGACGTTCTATTTCTTTTTATAGTTGGGTTCTGTGGTAATTTTATTCCCGCGTTTCTTTTCACTTATGCGGAGACTGCCATCTCATCTGGGTATGCTGGAATGTTGAATAGTTTTACCCCAATATTCACAGTTCTAATCGGTTTCTTCGTCTTCAAAATTCATTTAACTACTTTGCAAATCATAGGGCTTGTGATTGGAACGTTAGGAATGATTCTATTAATGTATTCTGGTCACCTACAACCCAATAATGGAGGATTGATTCATGTCCTCGCGATTGTTTTCGCAACTTTACTTTATGGTATCAGCCTAAACATTATCAAACATAAATTAAGCCATTTCTCCGCAGTCGAAATTACTTCAATGGCCTTGCTATTTGTCCTTGTCCCAGCCATAATCGCTAACGGATTTTTCGGAACAATAGCGACAATTCAAACCAACGAACATGCTTGGGAAGGATTGGGTTACATTGCTGTTTTAGGAATCGTTGGCACTGCATTTGCCGTCATTATTTTTAATCAAATAATCGCTTTACGCGATGCTTTATTTGCCAGTAGTGTCACTTACTTCATTCCTATTGTTGCTGTTTTTATCGGGTTTGGTTTTAAGGAAAGTATAAATACTGCTCAAATCGCTTCTATGATAGTTGTTCTGCTCGGTATATTCTTTGTGAATTATTGGCCTCAGTTACAATTGAAACGCAAGGCCAGAGCCTTGAAACAGTGATTGGATTATTTAGAGGAGTTCACAAATTGAATGTCTTCGTGGGGTTATTTGGAGCGCTTCGCACATTTGAAGATTACAAAATGGTAAAACGTGCGAAGCAATTCAAATCTCCAATATACGAAGCTCTCCAAATTAACCAATTTATTTCCGATGTTCAACCGAGTAAAGCCAATTTTCAAAAAAAAGAAGCGCAATATTTGTGCCCTCAAAAGAATAATGTATCTTTGTCCTCCAATTTAGAAACACAATTTAATTAAAAACAGCTATATGTACGCAATTGTAGAGATAGCAGGGCAGCAGTTTAAAGTGCAAAAAGACCAAAAATTGTATGTTCATCGTTTGGCAGAGGAAACAGGAGCGAAGATAGAATTCGACAAAGTTTTACTTGTAGACAACGATGGAGTAATTACACTTGGCGCCCCGGCTATAGAAGGAGCTAAAGTTACCGCAGAGGTGCTTGGCCATGTTAAAGGAGACAAAGTAATCGTTTTCCGCAAGAAGAGAAGAAAAGGCTACCGTAAGAAAAACGGTCACCGTCAATTTTTCACTTCGATTGCAATCAAAAGCATTACAGCTTAAATTAAAAAATAATTTTTCGTTCCGGCGAAATAAAAAGATAAGACAATGGCACATAAAAAAGGAGCAGGTAGTTCGAGAAATGGTCGTGAATCAGCAAGTAAGCGTCTTGGGGTGAAAATCTTTGGGGGTCAGGCTGCACTTGCAGGAAATATCATTATCCGCCAAAGAGGAACACAACATCATCCAGGAACAAACGTAGGTATTGGCAAAGACCATACTTTGTTTGCTTTAACCGACGGTGTAGTCGAATTCCGCAGAAAAAGAAATGATCGTTCGTTTGTATCAGTTGTTCCATTTGAAACAGCAGAAGCATAACAAATTTCGATTGAAATTAAGAAGCGTGTTGGTTTGTCCATCACGCTTTTTTTTGTTTCATCATTTTTCTTCAAACATTTACCTTCCTTTCCATTCGAAAAGGAATCTATTTTTTTTATAAAATTTGACATTCCTACCTTTATACATCTTCAAAGGGGGAATATTTATATCAATTTACTAAATTTACAATCGAAAAGAATTGAAATACCATGCTTGAAATTACAAGAATCCGTACCGAAAAAGAAGCCGTAATTGAGGGCTTAAAAAAACGAAACTTAGATGCTACTGCAGCAATTGAAAAAGTTTTAGCTATCGATGCCCTATGGCGTTCGAAAAAAATAGAAGTCGAAGCTCTCTCTGCCGAATTAAATTTAGTTGCCAAGGAAATTGGTGAGCTATTCAAACAAGGAAAAACCGCGGAAGCAAATCAAGCAAAAGAAAAAACAATAAGCTTAAAATCAAGAGAGTCTGAGCTTAAATCTGACGTTGAAAAACTGGAAGCACATATTCAAAACTTATTGTACCAATTGCCAAATGTACCCAACGAATTGGTCAAAGCTGGGAAAAGTGAACTAGACAATGAAACTATATACGAATTTGGAAAGGAACCAAACTTTAATTTTGAACCCGTTCCTCACTGGGATTTAGCAAAAAAATATGGACTCATCGACTTTGAATTAGGTGTAAAAATCACCGGTGCTGGGTTCCCTGTTTACCGAGGAAAAGGAGCGAAACTCCAACGGGCATTAATCAACTTTTTCTTAATAGAAGCCGGTAACGCTGGATATGAAGAGTATCAAGTTCCCCATATGGTTAATGAAGCGTCTGGAATTGGAACGGGGCAATTACCAGACAAAGAAGGTCAAATGTATCATAGCACAATTGATGATTTATATTTAATTCCAACTGCCGAAGTTCCACTTACAAATATTTACCGCGATGTTATTTTGCCGGATGCAGACTTTTCTATAAAAATGACGGGGTATACGCCTTGTTTTCGTCGTGAAGCCGGTTCTTACGGGAAAGATGTTCGAGGATTGAACCGCCTTCATCAATTTGACAAGGTAGAAATTGTTCGAATTGAACATCCCGACAATTCAGCAGCTGCCCTGGAAGAAATGATGGAGCATGTGAAAGGTTTGTTGACAAAACTTGGGCTTCAATTCCGAATTTTGCGTTTGTGTGGCGGTGATACTGGTTTTGCTGCGGCTATGACTTATGATTTTGAGGTTTACTCCGCAGCACAGAAAAAATGGTTGGAAGTAAGTTCCGTATCTCGTTTTGACACTTTCCAATCCAACCGTTTGAAATTGCGTTTTAAAGGAGAAGATAAAAAGTCACAACTTTGTCACACTTTAAACGGTTCTGCTTTAGCCTTACCTAGAATTGTAGCCGCTTTAATGGAAAACTTTCAAACCGAAAATAATATAGAAATCCCGCAAGTCTTGCAAGCTTACACGGGATTCGAGTCCATATCTTAAGGCTTCTTAATTATTGCTAAAATAAACGGAGAGGTCTGTTTTTACTTTATATTTACAATAAAAAAGTGAAAAAAATATTTCTAATTTGTCTGTCATTTCTTGTTTTAGCTTCTTGTTCTGATGTTAAAAAACCAAGTCAACTCGCTTCTATTGACGAAATGTCAAAGACGCTGGAAGGCATCAAATCTGAAGCCATAGCCAATAAGGTAGATTCGGCTCACCATATTTCTATTGAAGCGAGGGAAACTGAGCTTCGAATAAAGAATAACTATTTCAGGGACACCATTGATCTTGAGTTTGGTTATAAAATGGACCAACACAAGAACATGCGTCGTGCAATGGGGGAAATTGATAAAATGTACGCGCAGGTGCTTACCGGTTGTGACGAAGTCACAGAATCACTGCGGCAACTTCGTTACGACATTGAAAATGGCGATGGCGAAAGGCCTAAGTATGGTGAATACATTGCTTACGAAAAAGAAAAATTCGAAAAAATTGTCATTCTTTCAGATGAATATTTGAAATCAAAAAAATTCGCAGTAGATACCTATCAGTCTATGGCAAAAGAAATTGATGATTTTTCATGGAAACTTTTGAAAGAAAATAAGAAAAAATAATACCCATTCATACAGAATGAAGAACCTGTTTTCAATACTTCTCCTTTTGATTAATTTTTTTGCTCTCGCGCAAGGAAACGACAATCAGCTCGCTGAAGTTTATTATTCTAGAGGAGAATATGAAAAAGCAATTCCTTACAGCGAAAAGGTCTTTGACAGCAATCCTTCAAAACCAAATTTTCTTCGTTTACTAGATTGTTACAATCAAACGGAACAATTTAGGAACGCAGAAAAGTTATTGAAGAGGCAGGTCAACAATATGCTTTATGACTATGACTACCCTATTATGTTAGGTCAGTTTTACGAAGACAATCAAGAAGTCTCAAAGGCGAACAAACTGTATGAAAAGTTAATCAGTGATTTGCCCAATGATGCAAACACAATTATCAATATTTACAATCTTTTCCGTTCCAAAAACAAAAATGATTTCGCGCTTCAGGCATTAGAAAAAGGACAGAAATTATTAAAGACAAGCTATCCTCTTCAAATTCAATTTGCCGATTTATACGGTGTCACTGGGCAAACTGAAAAAATGCTGGAAGCTTACATGGATTTACTTGACCAGTATCCTTCCTACATTACATATGTTCAAAACGTCCTTGCTAGAAAAATTGATTTTTCAGACGACGAAAGCAAAGAATATAATTTTTTGCGAAGCAATTTATTGACGAAGGTGCAAAAGAATCCCGAGAACATCACTTACAACAATATGTTGATTTGGCTTTTTGTCCAAAAAAGAAACTTCAATGCAGCCTTGGTGCAAGTACAAGCTCTTGACCGTAGAGAGGGAGGCGATGGGGCGCGTGTATTCGATCTTGGAAGAATGTGTCTAGAAAACAATGCGTATTCCGTTGCCCGTAAAGCATTTCAATATGTTCGAGACCTTGGCTCCGATAAACGATTTTTCTATGCCGCTGAGATTGCTTTATTGAACACACGCTATATTGAAGTAAAAACCAATAGAAATTATTCGCAGCAAGATATTCAAGATGCGATTGGAGAATACGAAGCGACCTTAGTCCGGCTCGGCAAAAAGAGAAATACGCTCGATTTGATTTTGGAATTATCACATATTGAAGCGTTTTATGGCGGAAAACCTCTTTCTGCGATTAAAAGATTAACGGAAGCTTTAGCTATTCCGGGATTGACGGACATGCAAACAGCAGAAACAAAAATGCAATTGGCCGACATAGAAGTTCTAAATGCAGATATTTGGGAAGCGTCAATTTATTATATGCAAATTGACAAAGATTTCAAATACGAGCCGATTGGTCAAGAAGCAAAATTTAAAAATGCACGAATCTATTACTACGATGGTGAATTCGACTTTGCCCAATCACAGTTGGACGTATTGAAACAATCAACAAGCAAACTGATTGCAAACGACGCCATGCAATTATCATTATTGATAACAGAAAATTACGGCTTAGATAGCAATTATGAGGCGATGAGTTGGTTCTCTAAAGGCGACTTACTAATAGAGCAACATAAATACGGCGAAGCGTTTATTTATTTTGATAGTATTCAAACAGCCTACAACTACCATTCTTTAGGCGATGATATTCTCTTGAAGAAATCTTATGCGCTGCAAATGCAAGGAAAATGGACAGAAGCCGTCAAATACCTAGATGAGTTATTGAAATACTATCAATTCGATATTTTAGCTGACGACGCCGTTTTTCAATTGGGTGATATTTACCAGAATCAATTGAACGACATTGAAAAAGCATCGGAGTATTATCGGAAGATTCTCTTTGATTACAAGGGAAGTTTGCACACGATTGAAGCGCGCAAAAGATTCCGTATACTTCGAGGTGATAAAATTGGCGATGACGAACTGTAGGTAGACAAAACCAAACACGATTACCAAACGTTTATTTATTATGAAATCAATTCTTTTATCCCTTCTTGTTTTTGGCGCAATGGCGTGTCAAAATACCTCTGCAACCGTTTCTTCGGAAAAATCAAAGGAAAAATCTGCTAAACCAATTAATACAAATGCAGTTGCCTATTTCGCTAGTGGCTGTTTTTGGTGTGTAGAGGCCATTTTCGAATCTGTTCAAGGTGTTGGAGAGGTTGAATCAGGTTATGCCGGTGGTACTGAAAAAAACCCAACATACGAACTAGTAAGTAGCGGTCAAACACGTCACGCTGAAGCTGTAAAAGTCTATTATGATTCAACTTTAGTTTCATATTCAACGCTTTTGAAAGTGTTTTTTGGTTCGCACGATCCAACAACGTTAAACCAACAGGGGCCTGATCGTGGACAACAATACCGTTCCGTTATTTTTTATCAAAACGATAAAGAAAAACAACAAGCGGATGCGTATATTTCTACCTTACTAAATGAAAAAATATTTGGTAGAATCACAACAGAAGTTGTTCCATTTGAAAAATTCTATGTCGCTGAAGAATACCATCAAAATTACGAACACTTGAATCCTAATCAGGGATACATTCGTGCTGTCTCTGTTCCTCGTTTGAATGCTTTCAAGGCAAAATATCCTGAATTGCTAAAGTAGAGACTTCGATGCCGATCGCTATCGACACTCAGCCTGCTTTAGCAATTTGGAGTGCTTTGCACATTATTGACAAACAATGTGCGAAGCACTCCAAATTAATAACTAATTTTGCAACAAAAAAATGCAGGTAAAGTCAAAAAAAGCATCTGAGAGTCACGCAATAACTACAAAATTAGTCCTACCTAACGACACCAACACGCAAAACAATTTATTCGGAGGTCAGCTTTTGGCTTGGATGGATGTTATTGCGAGTATAGCGGCGCACCGTCACTGCAAACGAGTCGTAGTAACTGCTTCAGTAAACCATGTTTCATTTAATCACCCAATTGCTAACTCCTCTATAGTAAGTTTAGAAGCTAAAGTTTCTCGAGCTTTTAATACGTCTATGGAAATTTATATCGATGTATTTGTTGAAGATTTTGTCACAGGAGCGCGGATCAAATGCAATGAAGCGATATACACGTTCGTGGCTATTGATCAAAATGGCGGAAGTATTCAAGTTCCAGAATTAATACCAGAAACTGAAGAAGAAATCGAACGTTTTGAGGGCGCATTGCGCAGAAAGCAATTGAGTTTAATTTTGGCGGGAAAAATGAAGCCAAGTGAGGCAACAGAGCTGAAGGCTTTGTTTTTGGGGGAAAATAAAAATTAACAAAAAATTTGTTTTAATAGAATTTAATTTGTGATGTTGTGAAAACCAAACTCCAAGCTATGAGAAACAAATTCACAAAAGCTGAGCGTGCTGCTTTCAATGCAGATGCTGGACAAGACCAAACTATAGAAAATGGAAATTCAGTTACTTTGTCTGCTGAGGATGTTGGTGAGAATGTAGTTTACAATTGGTATGATTCTGATGGTAATTTGGTGTATGTTGGAAAAGACATGACCGTTTCTCCTGAAGTAACAGAACAATATCAATTAGAGGTAATTGCCGATGCAGATGGATTTAAGGATTATGATGAAGTAGAAATAAAGGTTGAACACAATCATATCGACAATATAAGTCCCAACCCTGCCAGCAGTGTGATAAGCGTTGATTATACAGTAGAAGAAAATAGCTCAAGTTATTTATCTATTATTGGGATAACAAACTCTACTACAACAAATAACTATATCCTAGATTCTAATCAATCGAGCATCAGTATTTCAACATCAAGCTTTCCAACAGGCGTGTATACCGTTATTCTAGTTGTCGATGGGCAAATTTTAGATGCGAAAGGTTTATCAATTTTATAAATGAGTAATTATGAAAAAATTCATTTTCTTTAATTTTTTCTTAACGCTTCAATGTATTGCATTTTCGCAATACATTGATAGCGCTAAGTTGAACCTTATTACTTCACCTGCAACTCTGGAATTGCACGGAATCAAGGACATATCTTGGCAAGTATCTAGAATTGAACTTTCAGTGAGTGACACAATTTTTGTCGCTTTATATACCGTTGCATGCCCAAGTTTTGGAGATATTGTTGCCTTCGATACAATTATAACTGACCCAAGTTTACCTACAATTCCATTAGAAATAGTGGTTTATACTATTCAAGACACCAATACTACCACCTTCCCCAATTGCGGAGTTAATTCTGTTATAGATACTTTATACACGTATTCCTCTTTCCAAAGCAACGTAGGATTACAGGAAAACAAAAATCCCACAACTATCACAGTCTATCCAAATCCAGCAACGGATCAACTCCAAATTTCCGGAATAGAAGAAAAAGAGGTTTTAAGTATTTCTTTGCTTGATTTATCAGGCAGAAATGTTCGAAAGTATCCAAAAGGAACGTTAAATTTAAACTTGGTAGGAATTGAGAAGGGAAAGTACATTGTTCATCTTGAAACGGACAATTACATGTATAACATTTCAGTTTTTATTGAATAGTTATAAAAATAAGTAACATGCCGACTCTAGTTTCATTATTTGTTATTATTTCATTAAATAATTCTATTTTAGGACAAATAAACCTAGTATCTAACCCTAGTTTTGAAGAAACAAGTTGGAACACTATGTTTTTAACATCGAAGAATTTCACGGATTGGATTCTCCCACCCAATGATGGAAATACTCCTGATGGATTCACTAATAGCTATGGTCTCAACGGAAATTGTTTCCCGGGTGGTTGCCTGCCCGGACAACATACTTTTGCAGGTAACACTTATGCATACGCTGATGAAAATTTTATCGGTGTAATTGGATATAGTATTCAAGGAGGTCAGCAAAATGGGAGAGAATACATTCATCAAGAACTAGCAGATGAATTAAAAGCTGGGCATGTTTATAGCATGGGCTTTGCTTTGAAGTTTGGTAGCCGCACGAAACACATAATTGATCGATTTGGTATGTTTATATCTGATACAGCCATTGGCGCAACAAATACTGCTCCTTTGGAAGATATAATTCCAGTAAGCCCCCAAGTAGAACTAAATATTCCACTTGGAGATAGTTTAAATTGGACTATTTTATCAATTGACTACATTGCATTTGGTGGAGAGAAATTTATCACTATTGGAAATTTTACACCCGACTCTTTACTAAATATTAGTGTTAATCCTTTGTACAGTCCAGCCGATACTGTTCATTTATTTGCGTTATATGGTTCCTATTTTTTTATAGATAATGTGTTTATTTACGACCTTGACACGACCACTTCGACAGCCACTATGGTTGAACTGAAATCTAAATTAGACTTTAAATTATTCCCAAATCCTGCGAACGATTTTGTTGAGTTTAGCATAAAAGAAGGTAGCGTTGTGCGAGAAATAACTTTACTTGATATTCTAGGAAGAAAAGTAAAAGAATTTTCAACCGATTATAGCCTATTGGATTTGTCGGGTGTTTCGCAAGGTGAATACTTTTTACAGCTGCATACAGAGTCAGGCAAAATAACCGAAAAGTTAATCATCAATTAAAATCTTTAAAACAAAAAAAAACGGGCGATTCAAATGAATCGCCCGTTTTTATTATATGCGAATTTGATTATTCTCCTGCTTCTTCTTCAGTTGAAGCATCATCTGCTTCTTCAGTTTCGTCGTCAACTGATACTCTAGAACGAGCAACTGATACGATAACTGCGCTTGCAGAATCTAAGAACTTCACTTTGTCATTAGCTATATCCTTTATACGGATAGCTTGACCAATACGTAAGTTTGTAATATCTACAACAATTGCTTCTGGTAAATCAGCTGGCAATGCTAAAACATTCAAACGACGGAAGATCTGCATCAAACGTCCACCGTTCAAAACACCTCTTGAGTTACCTGTCAAACGAACCGGCAAACCAACTCTCACTTCTTTCTTGTCATTCAATTCCAAGAAATCAACGTGCTGAATTGTACCTTTAATTGGATGTTGTTGCAATTCCTGAATGATACCAACCGCTTTTTTACCTTCAATTTCCAATTCTACTTGGTAAACATCTGGAGAGTAAACGATTTTCTCAATGTCATTTGCTTTTACAGCGAAGGCAGTTTGTTCTCCTTGACCATAAAGCACACAAGGAACTAAACCAGCGTCTCTAGTCGCTTTCGCTCCTTTTTTCCCTACGTTCGGACGAACCGAACCGCTCAATTGTACTTTTTTCATTATTTATTTATTTATTTATGATATTACAAAGTGTGAACTGATGGATTGATTGTTAACCATTCTTCTGATGACATCAGCGAACAAGTCAGCGACCGTAATCACTCTGATTTTATCACTTTTCCCTTTTAAAGGAATCGTGTCAGTAACGATTAATTCCGTCAATTTTGATTTTTCGATGCGTTCGTATGCTGGTCCAGACAAAACAGCATGAGTACAAAATGCTCGAACGCTTAAAGCGCCTTGCGACATAAACAAATCGGCTGCTGCTGTCAATGTTCCTGCTGTATCACACATATCGTCTACAATGATTACATCTTTGCCTTTCACATCACCAATTACGGTCATTTCGGCAATTTCATTTGGTCTTCTGCGTTGCTTGTGGCAAATCGCTAAACCTATTTCTAATTTTTTAGCGTACGAGTTGGCTCTTTTCGCTCCACCTGCATCTGGCGCTGCCATAATGAGATTTCCCGTATTCAAATTTTCAATTTCTTTTAAAAATATTGTTGAAGCAAATAGGTGATCTACCGGGACTTCAAAAAATCCTTGTATTTGATCTGCATGCAAATCCATCGTCATCACACGATCAACTCCTGCAGTCATCAGCATATTCGCAACTAATTTTGCTCCAATAGCAACACGCGGTTTGTCTTTACGGTCCTGACGTGCAAAACCGAAATAAGGAATAACAGCAATTATTTTTCTAGCAGAAGCTCTTTTCGCTGCATCGACCATTAACAACATCTCAAATAAATTCTCTGTTGGAGGCATGGTACTTTGAACAATGAAAACATCTTGTCCACGAACAGTTTCCTCAAAAGAAGGTTGAAATTCGCCATCACTAAAGTCCATTACTTTCACGTCTCCTAAAGATATTCCGTATTTTTTAGCAATTTGATTTGCTAAGACACTCGATGCTCTGCCTGAAAATATTTTTACTCCTATTGACATTTACTATGCTTTTGAGGACGCAAAGATAGGTTAATCATCTGAATATCGGAAATAAATTGGCGAATTTGGAGTGCTCCGCACATTGAGGATTTGAAGTGCTGCGCACATTGACATGTTGGACACAATTATTTGAAATTCACAATACAATTTTCAAATGTGCGCTGCACTCCAAATAACCCCACAACAACAATCAATGTAAGTGGCATGTTTTGAATTCAGAATCCAAAATCTCCTCAACAGCATCCAAGTATACATCTATCGTTCTAGCTTTCTTTATTTTTTTGATTGGCTTTTTTATGTCGTCGAAAATGGTGGAGAAATATTCCCAGTACGAGTGCATTTTCGTTAAAACATTTGTAGAACCAGAAAGTGCAGCCGAAAATTCGTGAAACAATTCATCGTGAAAAGCGCGGAATATTTGATGACTATTTTCTGGAAATTCTGTTGAATTGCGTTTGATTTTACTCGGTAAGAAAGGATCAGAAATTAATCCTCGACCAATCATCCAATGATTAATCGACGGAAACCGATTGACCATTTCTTGATACGCTTCAACCGTGGTAATATCGCCGTTGTAATAAATTTTATGGCTCGTTTTGTCCAAACAGCGTTCGAAAGAATCCAAATCAACAGCGCCTCTATACAGTTGCTTGCCTATTCGTGCATGAATCGCAATGTTTTTAATCGGATATTTTTCAAGAAGTGGAAATACATCTAAAATTTCCGTGGGTTCATCATAACCCATTCGCATTTTCAAAGAAACAATAATATCAGACTCATTATAAAGACGTTCTAAAATTCCTTCTATTCGTTTTGCATCGGCAATTAATCCCGAGCCCATACAACGTTTTGTTACCATTGGGTAAGGACAACCCAAATTCCAATTCAACTCGTTGTATCCAAGAGATTGAACATATTTAGCAACAAATAGAAACTCCTCTGCATCGTTTGTCATTATTTGGGGGATAAGGTTCAATTCAGAATTGTTTTCGGGCAATATATCTCTCTGATAAACTGGCTTAATATCCAACTTTCCGTTCAACCTTATGTATGGTGAGTAATACGTGTCAATCCCCCCAAAGTGTCGGTTTAGCGCATTTCGAAATCGAAAGTCTGTAAAACCTTGCAAAGGAGATGAAAGTAATGTGTGTTTTTGTTCCAAATTTGATGTCTGGTCTGTTAAGTTGTTACTTTCGATTTTTCAAATGGTCAAAAAATCCCTTGTCTTCTTTCTTCTTTTTATTCTTTGAAATATTCCATGTTCTCTCGTTAATAAGAACATAACGAAGAGAAATAAACAAAGAATTAGTTTCAAAAGTATTTATTGGGTTTGACAGGAAATGATAACCAGTTTGAAGATGAAATTGTTGCAACTTATATCCTACAGTTGGCGAAAATCCGAAACTATAGGTCGTAAAATCTGTTCTACAAACTAAATTTGCACCGTATGTTAAGTTCAATCGACCGAGTTTAAACCAGTAACCAATATCGTAACCCAATACATTATATTTAAAATTATAGTTTGCTCCCAAACGCAACGCGTGAGTTTTTGGTTTTTTCCAAGTTACTCGTTTCCATTGCTTTTCGCCTCCTATCTCTAAAACAGTAAATTTTCCTTTTTGCAAGCCCACATAAGGACCTGATTTGGTTCTATTTACTTTTTTTATGTTAAATATCTCATCCAAAGGTGTATTATTCGATTGGATGAAATTGCCAAACTGAGACCACAAAACATTGCATGACAAACAAAACATCAAAAAGAGAATCTTACTCATATTTTTGGTAAATATCACGCAACTCATGTGCATCTTTGGGTTCAATTTCCAAACTATCTGCAATTTCTTTAGCTCTAAAAACCTGTTGAACGGTTAAGCCTGTGCTATCCGACTCTGGCTTTAGGGCATTTTCTATAAAAATAGTGCTCGTTCTAAGGCCCGGAACTGTGTACAGTCCAACCGCTTTAATGGGTTTATATAAAACAGATTCTTTGCGTTTTTCACTTGATAGTAGTTCGTTTTTCTCAGAGTATGACTCAACAACTGATAAAAGGATACTTAATATTAACAACATTTTCAAAGATCCAAAAACTAACCCTCCCAATTTGTTCATGGGACTCAATGCTGTTATTTTTACGACCTGTTCGATGGCTTTCCCTGCAAAAAAAACGATAGCGCCAATAACTAAAAACGTAATTGTAAAAGCAATTATCGGCAAATACGTGCTTTCTATAGCTAAGTTTTCCTTCAATTTAGTTGAGGTATAATCCGAAAAATGGACCCCTGCATAAATGCCTACAAAAAAAGCAAGCAAAGTGAAGACCTCAATTATAAACCCTTTTTTAAACCCTTTCCAAGTGGCATAGACAAGTGGAATGAGCAAGACGATGTCGATAAAATTCATATACAAGAATACGGAAAGTTGTTCATAAAAAAAACGACTGTAAACAAAAGTTCTAAAGCCGTTTTGTTAATCTATTTTCGATAAATTAGTCACAATCTGAGGACAGCGTTGTGCTAAACTTCAAATCAACTTCCGACCAAAGTTTGGAAACACCATCGGGTCCTGTGTGCAAATCTTTACAAATTGTATTTAACGCTTCAATTCCTGGTAAAGCATTCCAATCAACAACATCAATTGAGGCAGAAAAATCGAATTTCCCATTTTCAAAAGTATATTTACCTTTTACTGCTTTGGTTAATGCATTCATGGTTACATCTAGAACCGCAGTTCCGTCCATTCCAAGACTAACAACTTTACCCGTTAAATTTTCCGTTTTTATCGTTCCGAAAAATTGCTTCATAATTTTTCCATCTCTTTCTTCATTTTGAGAAGAAATTGAAGATACTGGCATTGAAAACGACATACTAGAAAGCAAAGCCATTGGATTGTCAGACTTGAGTGTTCCATCTACGTTGATTTCTGTAAATGTACCCTTAACAGGTGCCTTTTCTGTGTATTTAAAAGCCGTCCAATCCATTGTTGTTGAGCCTTCGTTGTAGGAATAAAAGCAGATCTCTTTTTCTTGTCCCGTTTCTGTATTTGAAGCCGTTTCCTCTTGACACGAAGCAAATACCAGCACTGTTGATAAGGCCAGTGTAAATAGTCTAAATTTTTTCATTTTGATCGTTTTTCACTAAAATAATAAGTATATTCCTTTAACTGGACAAAATCATTAAGAATATTTATGAAAAATGCCTCTTTTTAACATTTTTTGAGCCAATAGTAATGTGTACCTTTACGTCGTGGATTATGAAATAGAAATACGCTTTCAAAAGTTAAAAGCACATTTGGAAGTTCAATTTGGTGAAGGAATGGATGTTCAGGCAATCTTATTCCTTATTGGTGTAGACGAATTTGGTTCAGGCCACCGTAGTTTTTCAAAGCAAGAAAAAACGGACTTATTGCACATTGCGATATGTACTTTATTGGAGCCGATGGGTTATTATGAATTCACTGAAAGAGATGCTGAAAACTGGCCACACTTCAAATTAATAAAACCACTTCCACATTTGTCAGACAGAGACCAACAGCATTTAATTAAAGAAGCCATGTTGGATTATTTTATTCTCAACGGAATCTACCAGGAACAAATAAATTCAATCTGAAAAACTAACATTATACTTTTATTAAAAACCAAGAATGGACATCCTTATTCAAGCCGCACAACTTCTGCTTTCACTATCAATTTTAGTCGTTTTGCATGAATTTGGGCACTATATTCCCGCTAAAATATTTAAAACACGAGTTGAGAAATTCTATCTATTCTTCGATTGGAAATTCTCAATTTTCAAGAAGAAAATAGGCGAAACAGAATGGGGAATTGGTTGGTTACCATTAGGTGGATATGTAAAAATATCTGGAATGGTAGACGAGTCTATGGACACAGAGCAAATGGCAAAACCCCCACAACCATGGGAATTCAGAGCCAAACCGGCTTGGCAGAGGCTAATCATCATGTTAGGTGGTGTAACTGTGAATTTAATTCTAGGGTGTTTGATTTATATTTTTGTGATTTTCTCTTATGGGATTGAGAAAATGAGTCCTAACGATGTAGAAGCTGGTTTGTCTGTGACTCCGATGCTAACGCAATATGGCTTTGAAACTGGAGATATTGTATTACAAGCCGGCGATGTAATTATTGATAACGCGAAGGACGTCAACAAAGAAATCATGTTACGCGGTGCCCGCACTTTCGTCGTCAAACACCAAAATGGGAAAAAGGAAACGTTGACTTTGCCCGAGGACATAGATTATGAATTATTCAAATCAGGAGCAATGGTTCCTTTTGACTTTAGGCTAAAAAGTAATGTTGTTGATTCTGTTCTTCCAAAATCAAAGTCAAATGCAAATGGTATTTTGCTGAAGAATGACCAATTGGTTCGCATTGGTTCGCATGACATAGAATACTTTGACCAGACTGTTGCTGCGTTGTATGAAAACAAAGGCAAAAAAGTTGACGTTACCTTCATTCGTGGAAATGATACCTTGGTTAAAGACATTTTGGTGACAAAAGAGGGAACCATTGGTTTTGCGCCAAAATCATCAGGATATGCTGTCGACACGAATAAGCTTCAGGATGTCCGCTACTCTTTTGGGCAAAGTATTTCTATAGGAACATCTTACGGAATACAAACTCTGAAAGATTACGCTTCCCAACTCAAATATCTATTTACTAAAAAAGGGGCAAGCTCTATTGGTGGATTTGGTGCGATAGGGAAACTCTTCCCTCCTACATGGGATTGGCAAATATTTTGGCTGAACACAGCATTAATTTCTATCATCTTAGCATTCATGAACATTTTACCAATTCCCGCTTTAGATGGTGGCCATGTTGTTTTTCTCTTGTATGAAATTATCACAGGTAAAGAAGCTCCTCAAAAAGTGCTTGAATATGCTCAGTACGTTGGATTTAGCATTTTATTAACGCTAATGGTCTATGCAAACGGCAATGATATTTATAAAGCGGTTTTTGGAGGATAGAATTTGAAGATTATCTCAATTTGGTAAACTTTGCCTCATTAACTCCCGATTCTTTTATCACGCGAATAACGTATTGTCCGGATTTAAAACCACTAACATTCAAAGGAATATTATGCTCTCCTGCGGCTAAATTATCGTCAAATAAAATGGCTATTATCGAGCCTGACATGTCATAAGCTTCAACTTTTACCCATTCATTTCCGACGTTCAGGCGCACCGTAGTTTGATTGATGCTCGGATTTGGAAAAAGGAGTAATTTTATTTCTTCGGCTACCTGATTTTCTTCAATTCCTAAATTACAAGCTCCCAGAACTGGATAGAATGTAACTGTATGTTCAAATAATGTTTGAATTTCCGTAGGATCAACCACGAACCAATCTTTTAAAATAGAGGCGTAAATATCACGAAAATCTATTTGCATTGGAACTCCTGCTTGATTTTGAATAACGCTTGCAATAGTTGGATTTGGTCCAACTATTTGGGCATTCAAGCATGATCCGAACAAAAATAATGGAGCTGCATCGCCATGATCTGTCCCGAAACTTGCATTTGACGATACCTGTCGACCAAATTCTGAGAAAGTCATACCTGCCACTCGACTTGACAGCCCAAGTAATTGCAAATCATCTTGGAAGGCCACAATTGCATCTGACAGTTTTTTCATCAAATTTGCGTGATTTCCTGTTGAAGAGAAACCCTCAACAACTTGCTGGTCGTGTGTATCGAAACCGTTAACATCTAAAATATATACCTTTGTCTCCAATCCACCTGAAATCATTTGGGCTACATACTTCAACTGTGTCGCTAAACTATTGTTTGGATCATATAGAGACGAAAGTGTAGTTCCAGCATTTGCGGCCGCATTCACCTGGCTTCCATATGCATTTGCTTGGCCAATCATTGTGGTAATGTATTCCATATTCGAGCCATAATACGTACCATCGTTTAATGCAGCTGAAGTTTGAAGTGAAAAAGTATCAAATGGATCTTCTACTGAATGGGAGAAATTACCCATTATCCCTTGACAAGTAGCCGAAACTTGATAACCCATTGTTATTGCAAAAGGATCTTTATACGTTGGATTTGGATAGGCATCTGGGAAATTTGGATACGCATTATCAAAAGGTCTTCCAATCCAACCTGTTGTATTTGTTGGCTCCATCATTCCCGAAGTCCAAATATCCATAGACCTAAAATGCGACCGATTTTGATTTGGATAACCAACGTTTTGGATTACGGATAATTTTCCATTATCAAACATTCCTTTCATGCCTATCATCGAAGGATGTAGACCAACAGACGCTGTAAGTGGGAGAACCTGAGTCTCAGGTATTAAAATATTTGCTCTTTGAATCGCTAGATTTGCATATTGATCTCGAGGAATTACTGTATTCAGCCCATCATTTCCACCATTTAATCGGATGACTACTAAAACTCTATCTTCGGCAACTTTAGCATAACCAAAAAGCTTCTTATTAATGGCCTGAATCTTCATCTCGTTTAGCAAGAATGGAGAGACTACCCCGGCAAGCGATACGTTTCTTATAAAATGTCTTCTTTTCATGTTTTAAGTCTTTACAGATGTTAAATGGTTTGAAATTCTGCCATTTTAAAAATCCTAGATAATACCAATTCTACCCTAATTCGAACCGGATCCGAAACTGTTAGGTTATTAGGATCTGCTTGGTAATCATTGTATTGAATTGTCCATTCAAAATCCGGCAATCCATTTGTAAGAACATCTTTTAATATTAATTTATCACTTGAACTGAGTGATTTTGGGCAATACATATCTGCTAAATCATCAATTACACTCAAAGCATCATTTGGAATTGATAATCCATTTACAACATTTAGCGCTTTAACTTTATAGTAGTCACCTCCCACATTAATTCCGGTGTATTGTGTCAACCATGTCGCCAAATCAAATCGTGTTTTTAAAAAGGTTGAATTCAACCATAATTTATAATAAGAAGGAGCTTGGTAATAGGCGGGCCAACCGCCGACGCTAGGAGGTGAAATATACCTTTGCCCCAGTGATCCTGTATACCAATATAAACTCAAATACATCTGATAATTAGTAGCAACACTTACATTTGGAGAGGACTGTGAAGAATTAAACCAAGAAAAAATAGTTTCCATTGGATTCTTAATTAATGCTCCTCGAACAGCCGTATCATAAAAATGTTCACTTTTCAACAATTGCTCTATTACGGGAAGAATATTGAAATTATTTACCGTTAATGTTTGCGCCATAATCGGAATAATGTTACTTTGAACACTCGCTGTTAAATCGTAATTCACAAAATATCGATATAACTTCTTACAGATAAAAACAGCTGCTGTTGGCTGTTGGAAAATTATATCGATATAACTAGAATATTCATTGGCCCCTGCTCCTGAAAGGGAAATATTCCCAAAATGATTAGACAATTGCTTTGTAGAGTTATCGTGAAAGCTTGACAAAAAAACCGAAATAGGAGAAGTTGTGGTATCACTTCTCAACCCGTCTACTGTATAGCCTGTTAAAATCTTTGCTCCGGCAGCTACATCACTTTCTGTATATGTCGAATAATCTCCTGGCCCAATTTGAACTCCCTTTCCCAAGGTATATAACTCCAATAATTCACGAGAAAAATTCTCATTTGGTGAATAAACACTATTTGAAGCCCCGTTTAAAAAAAGTAACATAGCTGGATCTATTGTAACATCTTTTATCAATTGTTTAAAATTACCTAGTGCATGGGTTCGTAACAAATTCAAATAATTATACGTTGCTCTCGAGTCAAACACGCCTTCAAGTGCGAAATGATTCTGCCAAAATAAATTCATTTTCGCAGAAATATTCATGTCTGTAGAATTCATTGTTTCCATCGTCCATGCGGCGAGTGACTTATAACGAGCATCTTCTGTTGGCTGGGTGTTTGTCCCGGAGTTATAAGGGCTGTTCACCCATGTACTGCCAATCGGAACTACAGCCTCATCGGCATGATAAGCCAATGGTGGATTTATAGTTGGAATCGTCAATAAAGTGCTAATTGTTGCATTCATTCCATTGGATACAGCGGATTGAATTTGGAAAAAAGTTGGCCCTAACATGCATCTTCTCAATAGATGTGCCGCCTCGACTTTAGACCACGCACCCGCGTAAGGATTCATGCTTAAGGAAACAGGTTGTTCAACAATTACATCTGGAATCATATCATTGTATTTTCAGGAAAAATACAACTATTTTTTTATTTAAAAAAAATAGTTGTGCCCTTGTAATACGTTTCGCGCACAAAAGAATCTTTTAACACTTCATTTTTAAGTGTGTTTTCTATTCTATTTATTGGAAATTATTGCGTTGTAGCCTAAAGCTTTTAATAATGAAGGTGTACTTATTGACTTCTCATTTATTTTAAGAATTTAATATTTCTCTCTAATCCCTCAAACTTAGTTCTTTTTACTGCACTGTTTTTAAATAAGTTAGAAAAAATCTCTTGCGTTAAATCTTGCCAGTCATTTTTATTCATTTTAAGTAATTCTCTCTTTACATCGAAACGACTTTCGTTATGTGGTTTTGAAAAACGGTTCCATGGACACACATCTTGACAAATGTCGCAGCCAAACATCCAGTCGTCCATTTTTCCTTTGAACTCATTTGGAATGATTTGATCCTTCAGCTCAATTGTTAAGTAAGAAATACATTTTGATCCATCCACGAGATAAGGCTCCACAATTGCGTCAGTTGGGCATTCATCTATGCACTTCGTACATGTCCCACAATAATCTTTGATAGGACCATCGGGAACCAACTTAAGATCAAGAATTAACTCCGCTATAAAGAAAAAAGAGCCGTGTTTTGGATGAATAAGATTTGAATTTTTACCCACCCAACCTAAACCACTTTTTTTCGCCCAAACTTTATCCATAACTGGCGCTGAATCTACAAAAATTCGTCCGCCGACTTCTCCTATTTCATCTTGGATAAATTGCATGAGCGTTTTTAATTTATCTTTTATCACAAAGTGATAATCCTCACCGTACGCATATTTAGAAAGTTTTGGTGCATCTTGGCATTGTGCTTCACTTTGGTCAGGGAAATAGTTCAGTAAAAGAGAAACAACGCTTTTGGCGTCATCCACTAGAAGCCTAGGATCTAGCCGTTTGTCAAAATGGTTTTCCATATAACCCATTTTCCCATTATAAGATCGCTTCAACCATTCTTCTAGTTTTGGCGCTTCTTCCTCAAGATATTCTGCACTGGAAATACCACAAAAGAAAAAGCCCAATTCTTGGGTCTTTTGCTTTATTATTCTTGTATGATTTTCCGTATTCAATTCTGCTTAAAATAATCCACCTTGGCTCCATCCTTTGTCGAAACCTAAATGCTTGTATGCTTTTTCTGTTACTTTACGACCTCTTGGAGTTCGCATTAAAAATCCTTCTTGAATTAGGAATGGTTCGTACACTTCTTCTAAAGTACCGGCATTTTCGCCTATTGCAGTAGCTATTGTAGTTAAACCGACAGGGCCACCACCAAATTTTTCTATTATCGTGGACAACATACGATTATCCATTTCATCTAAACCATTTTTGTCCACATTCAGAGCCTCCAAACCATACTCCGTTATGGCTAAGGTTATTGTTCCATTTCCCTTAATTTGTGCAAAGTCACGAACTCGACGCAAAAGCGCATTAGCAATTCGTGGCGTTCCTCTGCTTCGGCTAGCAATTTGGAAAGCTGCTACGTCTTCAATTTCAATTCCAAGCAAACCTGCTGATCGCTCAACAATGCTCGTTAAAGTCTCCGCATCATAGTAATTTAGTCTAGAGTTTATACCAAAACGTGCGCGTAAAGGTGATGTCAATAATCCAGAGCGCGTAGTAGCGCCAATTAAGGTAAACGGATTTAAACTTATCTGAACGGTACGGGCATTTGGACCACTATCGATCATTATATCAATCGTATAGTCCTCCATTGCTGAATAGAGATACTCCTCAACTACAGGCGATAAACGGTGAATTTCGTCAATAAAAAGAACGTCACCTGTCTCTAAATTGGTAAGTAAACCCGCTAAATCTCCGGGTTTATCCAGAACTGGACCACTAGTGACTTTAAAACCAACATTCAATTCATTCGCGATAATATTGGCTAAGGTTGTTTTTCCTAGCCCCGGAGGTCCGTGCAATAAAACGTGGTCTAGCGGTTCATTTCGTAAGATTGCGGCTTTAACGAAAATCTCTAAATTCTCAACGATACTTGGCTGACCGGCAAAATCAATTAAGCGTTTTGGACGCAAAACTTTGTCGTAGTCACGGTCACCGGTTTGTTCAGCTTCTTCTCGATAATCGAATGATTCTTCCACTTAAAATGATTTACTCAAAAATACAAAAACCTTTCCATCCCGAAACAAACGGAAGGAAAGGCTTTTTGCTGATTTAAATATTTTTCTAATGTTCCGTTTCGCCTTCAGCTAAAGGAACGTTTTGAGGAATAAAGTCATCCTCAGCACCTGGCTTAGAGTAGTCATAAGGCCATCTGTATACTGTAGGCAATTCACCTGGCCAGTTACCATGAACATGCTCTACGGGAGTAGTCCATTCAAGTGTATTTGATCTCCATGGATTTTGTGGTGCTTTCGGTCCTCGGAAAATTGAATAAAAGAAATTAAACAAAAATAAGACTTGACCTATAGCCGCTACAATGGCAAAGAAAGTTATAATGACATTTAAATCCATCATGAGATCTAATGCATTTGTGTCGAATTCACTGTAGGACGAGAAATCATAATAACGTCTTGGAGCGCCAGCGAGACCAACAAAGTGCATAGGGAAGAATACACCGTAAGCACCTACTATGGTTACCCAGAAATGTGCATAACCCAAACGCAGATTCATCATCCGCCCGTACATTTTTGGGAACCAATGATAGACCCCTGCAAACATACCGAGTACTGCAGACATTCCCATTACAACATGGAAGTGAGCTACAACGAAATAAGTATCGTGAAGTGCAATATCCAAGGCTGAATCAGCAAGAATTATACCCGTAACACCTCCTGTTAGAAATGTTGAAACCAAACCAATGGCGAACATCATAGCAGGGGTTAAGCTTAACGACCCTTTCCATAGAGTTGTAATGTAATTAAATACTTTAACAGCTGACGGAATGGCGATTAGCAAGGTGGTGAATACAAAGACTGAACCTAAAAAAGGATTCATTCCGGTAACGAACATGTGGTGACCCCAAACAATGAAGGATAGAAAACCTATTGCTAATATAGAACCAATCATAGCACGATAACCAAATATAGGCTTTCGAGCGTTGGTTGAGATTACCTCTGACGAAAGTCCAAGTGCTGGAAGTAAAACGATATAAACTTCTGGATGACCCAGAAACCAAAATAAGTGTTGGTACAATAAAGGTGAACCTCCATGATTCGTTAGCATTTCCCCTCCAACAATAATGTCAGAAAGGTAAAAGCTTGTACCTGCCATTCGGTCCATCATTAACAATAGTGCTGCTGACAACAATACAGGAAAAGAAAGCACTCCTAAAATTGCCGTTACAAAAAACGCCCATATCGTTAGTGGCATTCTCGTCATCTTCATTCCTTTGGTACGAAGATTCAAAACTGTCACAATGTAGTTCAATGAACCAATCAATGATGATGCAATAAAAATAGTCATTGATACCAACCACAAGGTCATTCCTGTTCCAGAACCACTAACCGCCTGAGGTAGAGCAGATAGAGGAGGGTAAATTGTCCAACCCGCCATTGCTGGTCCCGACTCTACGAAAAGGGAAGACAACATAATTAAAGAGGAAATCAAGAAGAACCAGTAGGATAACATATTCAAAAATCCTGAGGCCATATCTCTTGCTCCAAGTTGCAGAGGAATCAACATGTTTGAGAATGTTCCAGATAAACCACCAGTAAGAAGGAAGAATACCATAATAGTCCCATGAATAGTTACCAAACCGAGATACATATCTTCCTTCAAGAGTCCGCCTGGAGCCCATTCTTCGCCTAAAAATAGGGCAATGAAATCTGAAGGTTCCCCGGGCCAAGCCAACTGAATTCTAAAGATGATTGATAACATCATTGCAACAAGTCCCATGAAGATAGCAGTCATTAAAAACTGCTTTCCAATCATTTTGTGGTCTTGGCTAAAAATATATTTAGAAACGAACCCTTCTTCGTGGTGTCCATGATCATCGTGATGCTCGTGTGAATCATGTTCGTGCGCTACTGCCGCCATTTTTCTTCCTATTTAATTGGTAAATATCTACTTAAACTACTGTTGTAACAGCTGTACTGTCATTTGTTGTTGCGTCTGCACCCGGTGTTGCCGGAGCAACTGCCGGATGAAAAATTGATTTGAACGAACGCGTAACTTTTTTGGCCTTCATCAAATCTTTGTACTCATTCTCCGCAAGGACAACAACAATCATCTTCATCTTGTAATGTGCACCTCCACATATCTTATTACACATTAATATGTAATTGAACATTGGGCTGTCCATTTTCTCCCGCATTGCTTTTGTTGAGATATCCGGAGTAAATTTAAATCGTGTTACGACTCCTGGAACTGCATTCATTTGTGCTCTAAAATGAGGGAAATAAGCCGAGTGGATAACATCTTTTGCTCTAAATGAAAATTCGTAAGGCTGGTTTTCGCACAAATAAAGTGTATCCTTTTGAATTATATCATCATATGCCATCGCATCAATTTTACTATTGTGCTTCTCTCGCATTTGATAAAGCAGTCGAATCAATCTTTGTTTTCTACTTAAATCTTCAACCATTTTGTCTCTGTCGTCAGGGACCATCATGATATTTTGGTCGTTCAACTTTGCTTCAATAGTTTTTATCCCGTTAATTCCCGATTCCATCTGAGATATAGCCGTATCAATCGTTGCGGTTGTCATTAGCGCAAGCTCATTCGCGTCAGTCGTCAGTTTGTAATCGAATTTCCCCAATTTATTATCATCACCCGCATAGCGAGCGGTCCAATCAAATTGTTTAGCGAAAAGTTCTACACGCATAGCTTCCTTTCCTGAATCTGAAGTGATATCACTCCAAGTTCTCAAACCAAGTATAATAATAACAGCCAAAACTACCGCTGGTACTATTGTCCAAATGAGCTCTAATTTATTACTGTGCGGGAAGAAAAATGCTTTAACTCCAGGTTTCTTCGTGTACTTCCATGCAAATACAAACAACAAGGCATTCGTTAAAAAGAAAACAATAATTACAATCCAGAAATTCAGATTCAGCAACCAATCATATTCTTTTCCGTGCATTGAAGCCGCTTCTCCACGACCCGTCCATCCAAATTCAGCCATCAACCAAATAAAACCCAAGAATAAGAAAGCCATAAAAGCTAACATTAACTTTCCATTCAAATTATTGTCTCGTATGTTCACTTCCGACTCATTCGTCTTACTCATTTTCGAGGATAGCTCATAAAGACGCATCAATTGCGCAATGGCTATTCCTCCCAGGACAAGTGCTACTATTATTATCAATTTCGTTCCCATTTTTTTATTCTTCTTTTTCGATAATCTACTTCCAAATTATATTTCATGATGAATACTTTCGTCTAAGAAAGGGTGATTCACCGGTGTAAGAGGCGCTTTCGATAAATTGGTTAAAACCGTTCTAATAAAGAAACCTGAAACCAATAATACCATTCCAACTTCTATCCATCCTATAGTTGCTGTAGCTCCCATTGAACCCGCTGTAACCATAATCCATACATCCAACCAATGTCCTGCTAATATGACCAAACCGACGAAAGTCAAAATACCATAATTGCGTTTTGCGTCACGTGACATTAGTATTAACATCGGAAACGCGAAATTGATTACGAACATGAAGAAATATATGAATTTAAAGTCTGCTATTCTCGCTAAATAGTATGTCGTTTCTTCAGGAATGTTGGCGTACCATATCAACATATACTGAGAGAAAAATAAGTATGACCACAAGAAAGATGTAGCAAAAACCCATTTCCCAATGTCATGGATATGATGCTCATTTACTTTCGGCAAATAACCTAATTTCTTCAAATATAACGTAGTTAACACCATAACGACCATTGCAGAGCACCACATTCCGGCAAAAACATACCATCCAAACAAGGTTGAGAACCAATGCGCATCAATTGACATCAACCAATCCCATGAGGACGTTGAACTGAAAACTGCGAAGAAGACCAAAAATACTGCCCCTTTTCTGTAATTCGTATAGTGAATTTCTGTACCTCCCACTATATCTTCCTCTAATGATCTCTTTTTAAATCCTCTAAAGAAAATAAAGTAAGTTGCCATATAAACTAAAGTTCGTATCCAGAAAAATGATTTATTTAAGTAAGCCGATTTACCCTCGATTATTGCGTCAGACGCAACCACCTCTTTATCCATCCATATATAAATATGAGCTCCATCCATTAATGTTATGATTAACAATACTATTGCTAATAATCCCATTCCGTAAGGTAAGAAACCCGCTTGAGCTTCAATAATACGCTTAACTGATGCATACCATCCCGTTTCAGTCGCATACTGTAATGCTAAGAAAAACAAAGCACCTAAACCCAATGCGAAAAAGAAAAAAGCATTGACTAAACCGTTCGCTAACAAACGCTGAGGTAAATTATGCTCTCCGAGATTCATTATCACACCTATAACAAGGCTCAGCAAGCCTCCTGCCATAAGAATTAAGGTTATTATTTTTGCTTTATTTGCTATTTTGAATTCCATTTTTATAGAGTTAAAAGCGTTTTTTTATTTAGTTTGTGTTAAGTCAACTGCAGCGGTTGCAACTGCTGCCGATCCGTCGGCATTAAATTTACCATATTCTGGATTCATGAACTGACGAACATAGTGAACTACCGTCCAAATTTCTCTTTTGTTCAACAATGAGGCATGAGCTCCCATCGCACCTTTTCCATAATAGATTGAGTAGAAAATCTGACCATCTCCCAATGCCGAACGGTCTGCATAATTAGGAACACCTGCATATGTGCCGTTCTCCATCATTTTACCATTTCCATCACCCTTTTCTCCGTGACAGTGCATGCACATTGAAGAATACAACTCTTTTCCTTTTTTAAATGTCTTCTCAGCATTTTCTGCTGTTAGTGCCAAAGGATTTTTATCTCCTACTGCCTTTGTATAATCATCCTCGCTGGTCATATCCATACCATACAAACCGTGTGTTTCTCTAAATGCAACATTCGGCTTCCGTAAATAAGGTAACATTAATAAAACGTTTTCCTTATCTGTTCCTACGTAAGGTATTGTGTTTCTTGGTGGCACTAATGCTGACACCTTCATCTTCAATTCCGTATTCTCACGTCCTCGAATTTCGGCATAATCCACATATGGCTCAATTGCTGGAGAACGATACATATCCGGCATATATTCCAATCCAGAGCTATCAGGATCACTTACACATGAAGACACCAACAAAACTGTTGCTATTCCTAGTGTCACTTTAACGATTGCCTTAATTTTATTTTTCATCTGTCTATTCTTTTTTTTGTCAGACATACCTATCGAAATAGGTTCTTGGTAAATTATTTTAATTCTTTTTGATCTAATTCTACAATACCTGTTTCCTTCAACATTAGCTGCAAATCATCAGCAGAAAACTTTGAATTTTCTGATAATCTGATTTCCATTACGAAACGATCGTCGGTTGTTCTAGGATCAGGATTTTGTGCTGGGATTCCTGGTAATGTTCTATTTCGCAGCATATACGTAATTGCCATTCCGTGAGCGGCACATAACACGGTGAACTCAAAAGAAATTGGAACGAATGCCAATATGTTATCGATATAACTAAAATTTGGCTTGCCTCCAATATTCATGGGCCAATCCACGATCATAAAGTACCGCATGCCAATGGTCCCTAATAATAAACCAGTCATACCATAAATGAATGCCATGATTCCCAATCTGGTATTCTTTATTCCGATGATTGGGTCTATTCCGTGTATTGGAAACGGTGAAAATACCTCGGATACTTTCACTCCTTTTGACACTACATACTTAGCACCATCTTTCAGGATGTCATCATCGTCGTACATTGCATAAAATATTCTATCCGCCATGATTTGTCTTAATGTTCGTTATTATTTTCGTTCGCTGAATGCCCATGGTGAGTATCTGGTGCATTCTTATAGGATTCTCCTGAACTTTTCAAAATTGTCTTAATCTCATTTAAAGCCAAAACAGGGAAGAAACGAGCAAACAATAAAAAGAATACGAAGAACAGACCAATTGTACCAACATAAACACCAATATCAATGTGACTTGGGTAATGCATACTCCAAGAAGATGGCAAATAATCTCTGTGCAGAGATGTTACAATTATAACGTAACGTTCGAACCACATACCAATGTTTACAACGATAGAAATTATGAATGTAAACACCAAACTTGTTCTCAATTTTTTAAACCACATTAACTGCGGAGATACGACATTACACGTCATCATACTCGCATAAGCCCACCAATATGGTCCTGTTGCACGATTGATGAAAGCGTACGCTTCATATTCAACTCCTGAATACCAAGAAATAAATAACTCAGTTATGTAAGCTGTACCAACTATTGAACCTGTAACCATAATTACAATGTTCATGTATTCTACATGTTTTGTGTGAATATATGCCTCTAGTCCCATTGCCTTGCGCATTACTAACATTAATGTTTGTACCATAGCAAATCCTGAGAATACGGCTCCTGCAACGAAGTACGGAGGAAATATGGTTGTATGCCACCCTGGAATTACCGATGTAGCAAAGTCAAATGATACAATGGAGTGAACTGAAAACACAAGTGGTGTTGCTAGGCCAGCTAAGACCAAAGAAACCAATTCAAAACGATTCCATTGTTTGGCTCTACCTGACCATCCAAAAGCTAGAATAGAATACATTTTCTTTGCTACTGGTTTTTTCGCTCTGTCACGAATAGTAGCAAAATCTGGAATCAAACCGATGTACCAGAATACTAAACCTACAGATAAGTAAGTAGAAATTGCGAATACATCCCAAAGTAAAGGGGAGTTAAAATTTACCCAAAGTGAACCAAATTGATTTGGCAAAGGCAAGACCCAATATCCTAACCACAAACGCCCCATGTGAATTAATGGAAACAGGCCCGCCATAAATACGGCAAAAATTGTCATCGCCTCAGCAGAACGGTTAATTGCCATTCTCCATTTTTGACGGAACAGTAACAATACTGCTGAAATCAATGTTCCAGCGTGCCCAATACCTACCCACCATACAAAGTTGGTAATGTCCCAAGCCCATCCGATGGTTTTATTTAATCCCCAAACTCCAACACCTGTTCCTAAAAGGTAAAGGATACATCCTACTCCGTACAAACCAATGATAGCTGCGATACCAAACAAAACATACCACATTCTTGGTGCTTTGTCTTCGATCGGACGACATACATCCTCAGTGACATCATGAAAAGACTTATGGCCTAATATGAGGGGTTCTCTAATTGCTGCTTCCTTATGCATTACAGTCTAATTTATTTCTTAATTAATGATGAGCTTTTTCTTCATGTCCACCATTGCCATGAGATCCATGAGCAACTGGTTCAACTTGAAGAAGATCTAATTCTTTATTGTCCTCGTTACGCACCTTTGTTTTGTACCACATGTTTGGTTTTACACCCACTTCTTCCAAAGCTTGATATGACCGTTTATCGGCTGAACTCGAACGAACTATTGAATTAACATCATTCCAATCTCCAACAATTATTGCGTTTGCTGGACATGCATCTGAACAAGCCGTAGTAACATCACCATCTACAACTGGACGATCTTCTTTCTTCGCTACTAACTTACCTGCTTGAATTCTTTGAACACAGAAAGAACATTTTTCCATAACCCCACGAGTTCTTACAGTTACGTCTGGATTCAAAACCATACGACCTAAGTCATCTTGTGCTGGGTTAATTTCTGTGAATTTCTTGTAAGAAGGATAATTGAACCAGTTGAAACGACGTACTTTATACGGGCAATTGTTTGCACAATATCTCGTTCCGATACATCTGTTATAAGTCATTTGATTCAAGCCCTCATTACTATGTGTTGTAGCTGCCACCGGACAAACCGTCTCACATGGAGCGTGGTTACAGTGTTGACACATCATTGGCATATGAATCACTTTTGGATTTTCCGCAGCAATTTCAGCTTTATCAAATGAGAAAGTATCTTTATCTTTTCTTGTTCCTATTGCAGCTTCTTCATCTGAAGCAAAGTATCGATCTATGCGTATCCAATGCATTTCACGACCACGTCTTACCTCATCTTTACCTACAACTGGTACGTTGTTTTCGGATTGACATGCTATTAAACATGATCCACAACCGATACAAGAATTTAAATCAATGGTCATTGCCCAACGGTGACCAATATTCTCCACTGGATGCGCATCCCATAAATCAAACTCGCTCATCGGAGCTTCCACGTGGTGGCCATTTTCATCCAGTTTTTGTAAAGTATAACTTGGATTATAGGCTTCTTTATCTTTGTTTTTGTATGTTTCTAAAGTTGTTTCACGAACAATAGAATGTCTACCCATTACTGTATGATGAATTTGAGTAGCAGCAATGATGTACATTCCTTCCTCTTGCTTAATTGAAGCAGGAGCAGAATAACTCATCGTTCCGTTTTCGGAACCAAGAAAGGCAAAGGCATTGGCGCCAATTGGCATCAACTTTCCATTTTCATCTTCTTTGTAACCGCCATATTCCTTTGTTTGGAATGCTGCACGACCAATTTTTTCTTGGTTTTCGCCGCGTCCATATCCTAAAGCCACACCAACAGTTCCTGGGGTTTGACCTGGGGTTGGATATACTGGCAATGTTACTGATTTTCCATTGACAGTTATTGTCGCCAGATTCAATCCATGCTCTTGGTCAAATGTGGTAGCATATTTGCCTGTCATTTCAACCGGATTCATGGTAATATAGTTATCCCACGTCACTTTCGTAATTGGATCTGGCAATTCTTGCAACCAAGGATTGTTTGCTTGATTTCCAATACCTAAACCTGCTTTTTGATACATTTCAACTTCTAAGGTTGATGTTTTCGGCAGCTTGTCCGACAATCCACTTAAAGCAGTCTCATTGAACGTTACACTAACTGGCACCAAAGTCATTTCTTCGGCAACACTATTGTGAACCCTTACTCCCCAATACGTATTTAAATCCGCGATTTCAGTTTGTGTTTGGAATCCCGTAAGATCCCAGTTATCAAAAATTACGTCGTAAAATACTTTTGAATCTTTACCACCTCGACTTGCAACTCCTCCCCAAACCATCATTGATTCTTGCGCCTGAGCTGTATTGTGCAATGGGCGAATTGTAGGTTGAGCGATTGCGTAATGACTCTTCTTTGGATTGAAGTCATTCCATGCTTCTAGTGCATGGTGATCAGGACAAATAAACTCACAATTTGAGGCTGTTTCATCCGCATGTCCAGCAAAAGAAATTGTATTGTTCATTTTCTTTAAAGCTTCACCAAATGCTTTTCCATTTGGAAGCGTATAAACTGGATTAACTCCGTAGAACAGTATCATATCTGGACCTTTACCAGCGATAACATTATTTGCTAGTTTGATCATTTTTTCGTCTTCCGACTTAAACATGTTAATTGTATTGGCTACATCTATGGTTTTACCATAAGAGCCCAAGACTACATTCAACTTGTTTGCCAATATCTGAACAGCCGCGTTATTTGAACCTGCAATCACCAAAGAAGCACCTTTCGATGCTTTTAACGATTTAATAGCTTGATCAGCAACTTTTGTTGCTTGAGCTGAAATTTCCGAAGAAACACCACTGACAGGAGCACCAAATGCTTTCAAAAGGTAAGCCAATACATTTGCCTGTTGAGATGGCTTTATCATCCCACGCTCATCCGCGTTAGAACCTGTAACAGACATATTCGCTTCAAATTGAAAATGTCTAGACATCCATTCACCATCAGGATTTCGACTCGCGATATATTGTGGAGCAAATTGCGTTGGCAGTAACCAAGAGTTCAGGAAGTCTGCCCCAACACTAACAATAGTTTTGGCTTTAGAGAAGTCATAGTCGGGAATAAATGATTCGCCGAAAGACTGCATATTTGCTTTGCGAATTCCTGCATAAGATTGAGCATCGTATTGAATGTGCTCAAAAGCATTGCTTTCAGTTCCTGAACCAACGGCAAGCGATAAGGCAGAAATTGCCTTATCTGTTGAGGGGCTAATAATTGAATTAGAAACCAAGACGACTTTGCCATTTTTAGCTTTGACCTTTGCAATAGCAGCAATAATATCTTTATCAACAGCCGACCAAGTGGATAAATCCGATCTTTTTGTAGGAGTAGTCAACCTAGCGCTATCGTACAAACCTAGGACAGAAGCAATAATTTGTGGATTGGTTGCTCCTTTTGTAATTCCGTGATCTTTATTTCCTTTGATAAAAATTGGACGACCTTCTCTTGTTTTCACAACGATACTCGCGTAAGAGTTTCCGTCGTAATAGGTAGAGGCATACCAAGTTGGCATGCCCGGCATTACGTTTTCAGGTTTATTTACATAAGGAATTGCCTTTACAACTGGCGCCTCACAAGCAGCAACTGTCGCTGCTGCAACACTAAAACCTAAAAACTTCAAAAAGTCTCTTCTATCTGTAGAAGATTCAGCAAGACTGTCATCACCTAAAAAGTCTTCAACTGACATTTCTTTTGGAAATTCCTCATCTCTGCTTTTGAGGAATTCTGGTGTCTCTTTTAGTTCATCAAGACCCTTCCAATATTTTCTAGTCATTCCCATAATCTATATTCGAATACTATTGATTCTTAATATTATTAATAATGGCATTTAGCACATTCCCATCCGCCTAATTCTTTCACTGTTACTTTGCCATCCTTCAGATAGCCAGAGTAAAGTTTTTTATCGTTGTTCAACAGGCGTTTGTGAATTTCATTGTAATAACCGCTATTCTTGGAATCCAAAGAACCTGTTGAAATTTCTTTTTCCCCATGACATTCTATACACCAGCCCATCGTTAAAGTAGGTTTCGTCAATTTAACGTTCCCTTCGATTTTGTTTAAATCTTCAACCAATTGAATTTTCGCTGTTTCTTTTTGTTGGGTCATATCTCCGTGACATTGCTTACAATCAATTCCTGCAACTGCTACGTGTTGAGAGTGCGGAAAGTAAACGTGATCAGGCAAAGCGTGTACTTTATTCCAAATAATTTCTTTTGTTTTTCCTGTGTATTGACCTGCACCAGAAGGATCCCAGCCAGCAGCTTCGTAAATCTTAGCGATTTTAGCTTGTTGCTCTGGCGTGTTGCCATTGATTTGCTTATGACAATTCATACATACGTTCACCGTAGGCAATCCAGCAGACTTTGAATTATTTACAGAGTTATGACAGTATTTACAATCTATCCCATTTACACCTGCGTGCACCGAGTGAGGAAATTCAATAGGCTGTGATGGCTGGTAACCTTGAACCACACCAATATTACCTAAGCCCTGCATTCCCGTCACTAATAAAGTAATAAATAGAATCAACGAAGAAACACCTACAACAGCTTTGTTGTTATAGGCCCACACTTTAAATTCACCCATGTAACTGAGCGCGTCATTCAACTCAATTCCCTCTGATAATGCCGTGGCCTGCTTTAATTGTCGACGAACGCCTCCGATTGTTGAAATTACAATAACAGAAATAACTGCGAGCAAAATCCAGATCCAAGCTTTCGAAGATTCCTCCTCGACCATTCCTGGTTCAACTACCCCATTAGGACCTGCTGCTCCGACAACTACTGTTGCAGGGTCTGGTTGGGAATCAATCCAATCCATGATTGAATTAATCTCATCTACCTTTAATTCAGGGAAAGCATTCATTGCTGTTTTCGACCATGTGGAAACATTTTTCGCGTATGGATCTGTTGCAGCGGCAATTTGCCAATTGTTTACCCATTGATAAATAGAGCCCTCTTTAGCTCCTCCGTCTGCCCATTTTTTTCGGACTTCGAAAAGCTTCGGACCAGTGCCGTCTTTATGAGGTTGGTGGCAACTTGCGCATTTCGCTTTGAAAAGCGCTTCTCCTTGTGCCGAGGAATTGAAGGTGAAGGACGTTAACGCAACCGCTAATAACCATAAACACCACTTGTTAAAGTTTCTAAACATCTGACTGATAGATATTTTCATTTAAAAAACTGTTATTCAAACCAAAATCGGTTTTTACAGCGCATGCAAATTTAGTACAATAGCCATGTATACTGACAATTTTATGACAAATTTTAATCGTGTTTTGGCTAATTTAAAATCATTCTAAATAAGGTTGCTGTATGTCTACTCTAAAAACAAGTTAACGGCATAATTAGATTATTGTTTAAAGTTTTTTAACACAGTGCTACATACAAACGAAAACACAGAAAATCGCAAAGAACATTGCTGTTTAAAATAACTGCCTTAAACAAAGTGTAAGTTCAAGTAATAAGTGCAACAGATAAATTTAAAACACTTGGGACTAGTCCCAAGTATTTTAGGATCAAAAACCTAAATTTGTCTTGCATGAAAAAATATAAGCAGTTAACCTTAGCACAAAG
>Ga0209390_10001711_pt1 | contig 41145 bp, 28 predicted proteins | sample BON01_FD_187212 | JGI IMG/M metagenome (GOLD analysis project Ga0209390, IMG submission 187212) | Freshwater microbial communities from Lake Bonney liftoff mats and glacier meltwater in Antarctica - BON-01 (SPAdes) (version 2) | ecosystem: Environmental > Aquatic > Freshwater > Ice > Glacier...
CATTACTCGCGGCACCATTGAAGAGAAGATTTTGGCTCTGCACGCCACCAAACGCGATCTCGCTGACAGCCTGTTGGAAGGCACCGAGACCACTGGCCGTTTGTCGGCAGAAGAATTGCTGGCTCTGATTCGGTAGGTGGAAGCCTGGTTTGGCAACTATCAGAAACACAAACGCAAAACAATAACGCCCCAGCGGCTGAAAGTCTCAGCGTGAGTTTGAACTTGCCGCAAATTGCCCGTCCATCTAAGCTCCGTCGTTCTGAAACGGTATTTTTTTTGTTTCAATCAAACTTCCGAAGGATCGGGAGAGAGACACGCGTGGCGCAGCATTTTGATTTTTGCCGAGCGATGACAGCTCTGTGCGAAGATATCTGTCGACGACATCCTGAATTTCAGCATGTACGCATGCCGGAAGTCGCGGTGACGTTCGCGCAAACGCGGTCGCCTGTTGAATGGGGCATTCAGGCTCGACTGACACCGCTGCGGTTTGAAGGCGGCTCCCGCGTTGAACGACGACGCGGACGTTTGTGGACCGTGCAACGCGTCACACATCACGGTCGCGAATCTCTTTACATCCTGACTTTTTTTCTACCACGATTTCTGAACCTGTCGTTCGAAGAAAAGATGATTACCGTATTTCATGAGCTGTATCACATCAGCCCAAAATTTGACGGAGACATCCGCCGCTTTGGTGGCGCGTGTTATATGCATACAGGAAGTCAGAAAAACTACGATCGGCAGATGGGTATGTTCGCAAACGAATATCTGCGAATGAATGCTCCGGAAGAACTTGTACGATTCATGCGATACAATTTTCCCGAATTACAAGCTCACTGCGGACACGTTGTGGGACTGCGGATCGCCATCCCGCGTCTGATCCCGATGCAAAAAATCGCCTGAGCTGACCGCATATACCAACCAACAGCTCGACTACTGCCTCGCAGGAATTGGCTCAATGATTTGCCGCTGTCACAAGCGTTCAAACAGCGTTTGGATGCGCAACACTGCGCCGTTGTCTGGGAACGTATGGAAGGAATGAATGACAAAGCCTTCCGGCAGCAAATCACATTTCAGCAGGCTCAGGCAATCCGGACTTGCCGGACTGGAACCTGGTAAAGCAATGGCCAGCGTCGCAGTTCGAGAGTCGATTTCCAGTTCTCCATGCAGTGTCAGATAGATATCTGCGGGTGCCTCTTCCAATTGATAACTGCAGTGATATCGCACGTCTTTTGTTTCAACAGTGTGGGTGCGATAACCAATCAATCGACGATCAACCATGCACATCTGCGTCGGTAGCGGCGCGAATTTTGACGTTGCAATTTCCGTCAGCGTACTCTGCTGTGTGCGGTATTCCAGCACATGACCGTTACGTCCCAGTCTCAATGTGGCCTGAGCATTACCAACCTGGATGCGTGTTTCGTTCACAGTTTCAAACAGCTCCGGATGTACAGAGCGTTCATAAACGCGAAGCACCATATCGGCGACATCAGTGCGAGCGTATCCAACAGGCATGGCAGTCAACTTTGCGGACTTAGGTTCGGACGATCGATTTAAGATTCAGAGGGGGGAGGCCACTGGCCTCAACTCAACAGGATTAAACTAATGTCACGCGATTGTAGGCACGCGACTCCACACTTTGAAATCCTGAATGTCCGCGAATTGAATTCTGAAAGAAAACCTTTTGTTAGTGACAGAAATTCTTTCCTGGTGATTGACTTACGTAGTTCGACCTATCCTCAGGTCGAAAACCTTTAACGCTGCATTATCAAACCGTATGACCTGCCCGAAATCGTACGCCCGTTCCCACAGAACGATCACGTTCCGATCAGTAACGCCATGGCGTGATTGAACGTCGCGCTCGGACGCATGGCGGCGTTGACTTTGGTCTCGCTGGGTTCATAGTAACCACCGATGTCCAGAGGAACGCCTTGCGCTTTGGCGATCTCGCCAAGAATCGTCTCTTCCTTTGCTGCGAGTGTTGTCGCAATCTCGCTGAACTCTTTCTTCAGGTCGGCATTTTCATTCTGCCCGGCCAGAGCCTGTGCCCAATACAGCGCCAGATAAAAATGCGTCCCTCGGTTATCAAGTTCCCCTGCACCTCGACCGGGAGACTTGTTTTGGTCAAGGTACATTCCGTTAGCCATGTCGAGCGCTTTTGCAACGGCCAGAAGTTTCTTGTTGCCGGTCTTCAGCGCGAGGTCTTCCAGCGAGACGGCAATCGCCAGGAACTCGCCGAGCGAATCCCATCGCAAATGACCTTCTTCAACAAACTGCTGCACATGTTTCGGCGCAGAGCCACCCGCTCCTGTTTCGAAGAGTCCACCGCCAGCCAGCAACGGTACGATCGACAACATCTTCGCACTGGTCCCCAATTCCAGAATCGGAAATAAGTCGGTCAGATAATCACGCAGCACGTTACCAGTGACGGAAATCGTATCCTTCCCGTCCTTGCATCGCTGGCAACTGACTCGTGTCGCTTCGATCGGCGACATGATCTCAATTTCAAGTCCCTTGGTATCATGTTCTTTCAGATACTGTTGAACTTTGCTGATCAGTACTGCATCGTGAGCTCGGTCCTTATCCAGCCAGAAAATCGCCATCGAACCCGTCCCGCGAGCGCGATTCACGGCCAGCTTCACCCAATCGCGAATTGGAGCGTCTTTCGTCTGACACATGCGCCAGATGTCGCCGGTTTCGACGGCGTGCGACATCAGGACTGCGCCATTTCCATCGACCACGCGAACTGTACCGTTCGCCGGGATTTCAAACGTCTTGTCATGCGATCCGTACTCTTCTGCCTTCTGAGCCATCAAGCCGACGTTGGCAACGTTGCCCATCGTCGTCACGTTGAAGGCTCCGTTTTGTTTGCAGAAATCAATCGTTGCCTGATACACACCGGCATAGCAGCGATCTGGAATCAACGCTTTTGTGTCGTAAGCTTTGCCATCCGGCCCCCACATTTTTCCGGACGTACGAATTGCGGCGGGCATCGAGGCGTCAATAATCACATCGCTGGGCACATGCAAATTGGTGATGCCTTTGTCGGAATTCACCATCGCCATTCGCGGCTGCTTTGCGTAAACCGCATTGATGTCGTCGATGATCTGCTGTTTCTGATCGGCGGGCAACTGTTCGATCTTGGCGTACAAATCACCAAGTCCATTGTCAGGATCAATGCCGAGTTTTTCAAAGACTGCGGCGTGTTTTTCAAAGACATCGGCAAAGAAGATGCGAACCGCGTGACCAAAGATGATCGGGTCCGACACCTTCATCATGGTGGCTTTCAAATGCAGAGACAACAGGACGTCCTGCTGTTTTGCATCTGCGATTTCCGTCTTCAAATAAGCGCACAGAGCTTTGCGACTTAAGCAGGATGCGTCGATAACTTCGTTGGCCTGAAGTGCCAGGTTCTCTTTGAGAACTGTAATTTCCCCGTCATCACCGATCAGTTCAATCCGAACTTTGCCAGCCGCTGGCATCACATGAGATTTCTCACTGCCGTAGAAATCGTTGCCGGGCATTGAAGCCACGTGTGTCTTTGAAGTGCGACTCCAGGCACCCATGGAATGCGGATGCTTCTTCGCATACGCCTTTACTGGTGCTGCGACGCGGCGATCGGAGTTCCCTTCTCGCAGTACTGGATTGACGGCGCTGCCCAGAACTTTGGCGTAGCGAGAACGGATCTCTCGTTCAGCGTCGTTTGCAGGTTCTTCCGGGTAATCAGGGATGTCGTATCCTTTTTCCTGCAGTTCCTTGATCGCTGCCGTCAATTGCGGAAGCGAGGCGCTGATGTTCGGCAGTTTGATGATATTTGCTTCTGGCGTTTTAGCGAGTGTACCCAATTCGCTGAGTGCATCTGTGTGACGTTGTTCGCTGGTCAGTTTGTCAGGAAAGTTGGCGATGATCCGTCCTGCGAGCGAGATATCTTTTAGATCGATTGTCAATCCTGATGACTTTGTAAACGCGCGAAGGATTGGCAAAAGAGAATACGTTGCCAGAGCGGGAGCTTCGTCTGTGAGCGTATAAACGACATTGGATTTTTGTGACATAGTGTGGATAAATTCCGGAATTGAAAGTGCGAAGTCCAGCAAGACGGCATCAGTGCGATCGCCGTGATTTTGGCGAATCCGGGCCAGCTTGCTACTGATTTCAAAGGTGCAGAATAACGGATTCAGGAGTTCAGGAATACTGTCCCCCAGGCCGAAAACCTCCATCGCCGCCACTTCAAACCGCATGAGCCACCAAAAACAGCGCGTCCGTGTCAGCGGAGCGATCTCATTCTGCCTGCGTGGAAGCAGCACACTTGCCACTGAAGCCTGGCTGTGCGATGCTCAGCAACCTTAGCTGGAAAATCTGCGCATTTTTCTGCGCACCTTTGCGCACCTTGCGGATCAAAAATTTATGTCTGATGACTCAACGATCAAGGCACTTCTCGAAGCACTGACGATTTCGCCGGACAACGCGCCACTCCGTCGGCATCTGGCTGAATCGATGATGAAGGGCGGACGTAGCGCCGACGCGGAGGCTCAATGGCAGATTCTGGTGCGTAACGAACCGGATTCGCCAGAACTGCGAGTCCGGCTTGCGGACTGTTTTTTCCAACAAGGGAAATACTCACAAGCCGCTGTCGTTGTCGAAGATCTGGTCGCTCGGCGAGACACACCTGCCGCAGCCTTCCTGCTGCATGCGAGACTCCTGTTGCAACAGGGCGATATACAGTTTGCGGTGACTGAGTATCGAGCGGCGGTGAGCGAAGATCCGTCGGTCAAGGATTTGGAACTGGCCAATCGTCTGGGCATTGATGCCGAGCCTGCGTCGGAAGTCGCAGATGGAAAAGTCCGAACAACGTGGCAGGGCGATGATGTGGCTGCTGCCAGTACCAACGATCGCGAAATAGAACGTCCGAGAATCAACTTTCAACAGGTCGGCGGCATGTCTGCCCTGAAGGAAGAGATTCGGATGAAGATTATTTATCCGCTGCAACACGTAGATATGTTCAAAGCGTACGGCAAAGCGATTGGTGGCGGCATCCTGATGTACGGTCCACCCGGATGCGGAAAAACGCACCTTGCTCGAGCCACAGCCGGCGAAATCGGCGCTGGTTTTCTGAGTGTCGGTATCCATGACGTGCTGGACATGTGGCTCGGCAACAGCGAAAAAGCACTGCATGGCCTGTTCGATTCAGCTCGACGAAATCAGCCCAGCGTCATGTTTTTCGATGAAGTGGATGCTATCGGGGCATCGCGTTCGGACATGAAGACCAGCGCCGGTCGACATCTGATCAACCAGTTTTTGGCAGAACTCGACGGCACAGAATCATCCAACGACGGAGTCCTGATACTCGCCGCCACAAATGCTCCGTGGAACCTGGACGCCGCATTTCGGCGGCCCGGAAGATTTGACAGAATCATTTTCGTGCCTCCGCCCGATCGGGAAGGGCGCGCCGAAGTACTGCGTTTATTGCTGACAGGAAAACCGGTGGAGTCCATCGATCATGACGGCATCGCCAGGAAGACTGAGGAATTCTCCGGTGCCGATCTGAAAGCGCTCGTCGATCTTTGTGTTGAAGGCAAACTGGAACAGGCGATGAAAACCGGACGGCCCGAACCAATCTCGACTCGCGATCTGCTGGCGGCTGCAAAAAAAGTGCGACCGTCCACACGCGACTGGTTCAGTTCCGCCCGAAATTATGCACTGTATTCCAATCAGAGCGGTCTTTACGACGATATCCTTCACTATCTGAAAATCAATAAATGAACATTCATCTGGTGCGCGCAATTCACCTGATTCAGCAGGATCGGTTCGAACTTGCGGAAGAGCAACTGCGTCTCGCATTGGCACAGGAATCCAACAATGCCGAATGTCATGCACTGTTATCAGCCTGCCTGACTGAGCGAAAGGAATTCAAGCAAGCGACCGAAGAAGCTCAGCAAGCGATTTTTCACGCTCCTGATCTGGCTCTTGGGCATTTGGCTCTGGCCCGGGTTCTTAGAGCCCGCAATCGACTGAAAGAGGCGCGTGCGGCCGTTCACGAAGCCATTCGAATCGATCCAGCGGACTCTCAAAGTTTCTCCGTGCTGGCGTCAATCGAAGCGGCGAGTGGTCAATGGAAAGCCTGTCGTGATGCCGCTGACCTGGGTCTTGAAGCCGATCCAGAAGATGTGACGTGCGCAAATTACCGCGCGCTGGCTCTCACAAATCTTGGTGACCGAGAAGCCGCCGGACAATCCATTCAGGAAGCGCTGCTGCGTGATCCGGAAAACAGCGAGACACATGCCAACGAAGGCTGGAGGAATTTGCACGCCCAGCGTCCGAACGAGGCGATGCTGCATTTTCAGGAAGCGCTGCGATTGGATCCCAACAGCGAATGGGCGCGGGCCGGAATCGTGGAAGCGATGAAGTCACGCAACTTTATCTATCGGTGGATGTTAAGTTTCTTTCTATGGATGCAGAGCTTTAGTCCCAGAGTCCAGTTGGCACTGGTCCTGGGTGCAGCGTTCGGCATGCGGAGTCTTGTCCAGTTCATGGTTTCCGTGCCGGTTCTGAAGCCGCTTGCGATACCACTGGCACTCAGTTACGGCCTGTTCGTCATCATGACGTGGTGTTCTTCCACGTTGTTCAATCTGGTGCTGATGCTCAATCGCTTCGGTCGCCTGGCACTGACGCCGGATCAGAGAACCGAGGCGACTCTGGCCGGAATCTGTGTGGCTATGTTTCCAGCGACGGCCACAATTGTCGCCTACAAAATCCGCCACAATTTTTCCGAACTCTGGTTTACACTCATTACGACCGTCCTATTCGTGGGCGTCATCATTCCGCTGGTTACGACAATGCGAAATCATGGTACTCGACGTATTGTTGCCGCAATCTGGACGGCGGGAGTCCTTGGGCTGGTCATCTATTCGAATGTGTCCTCGATTCAACTGTTTGATAAACTCAAAGCTGTCGAGATTACGTACGGCATCACCTTAGATTCGACTCCCGCAGGCGCGGAGGACGCGATGCGACAGATCATCGGTGCGCAATCTATGAATATGAGCCGAGCAATTTGGGCCATCATGCTTTCCACCTGGCTAGGTATGGCGCTGCAATTGATTCCTGTCCGTCGATAAGTCTCTGAAAATAAAAATTGCGATTCATCGTCCTGTCTTCAATCGTGCTGTCAAAAAGAAAGCCTGATGAAAAGACGCATTTCTCGAATCGAAAACCCAGACGAGGCACTTTTAAATGCGTTGTATTCACTTCACTTCACCGCTGATTTTCTTCACGCTGTTCACATCAATAGCTGCCGACGACGCACCATTGAATTCCACTTTCTATCAGCACGGCGTGGTTGCTGCCGATCATATTGCTGCCAGTGAGGCAGGAGCCAGGATTCTTCGCGAAGGTGGCAATGTCGTCGATGCCGCTGTGGCGACGTCATTTGCGCTGTCAGTTGTGCGGCCCGCCAGTTGTGGTATCGGTGGTGGCGGATTTATGGTTATCTGGGATGCACAAAAACAAAAATCCGTCGCGCTGGATTATCGTGAACGAGCGCCCGCAAATGTGTCGGCCAAAGATTTTGGTGATGCCGCCGACGCGGGAATAGCAGAACCAGTCAGCGTGCGCGGTGGCTTGGCTGTCGGTGTGCCAGGCAATGTCGCTGGCCTGTGTTACGCCGCAGAAAAATATGGCACAGTTCCGATCGCTCAGCTAGTCCAGCCCGCGATTGATTTGTGTCGCAACGGCGTTGCAATTGATGAACACGACATCGAAGTGCAGGCGTCCACGCTGCAGAAACTTCGAACTCATAAAGACTATGATTCCCGCTTCGCACTTTTGCTCAAAGGATATTTGAACAATGGCGTAAAATGGAAACTTGGCGATCGATTTCATTCACCGCAACTGCCAGCACTGGAACGCATCGCCGCACATGGAGCCGCCGGGTTTTATCAAGGCGATGTTGCCGCTGCGATTTGCATGACCGTGACCAACGAGTCAGGAAAGATGCAACTTGCCGACCTGCAATCGTATACTCCAACCGAACGCGACGGCCTGCAAGCCAGCTTTCATGGACAGCAACTGATCTCCATGCCACCGCCATCCAGTGGAGGCATCGCATTGCTGGAAACTCTGCAATCACTGGAGGCATGGGAAAAGAAGCAGAGTACTTCACTGAAATCGCTTGGTCACAATACGCCCGACTATATTCATGTGGTGACCGAAGCGATCAAGCACGCCTTCGCTGATCGAGCGGAATTTCTGGGAGACACCGACTTTGTTGAAGTTCCCGTCGCGAAGTTGCTCAACCCGCAATACGCCGCACAGATCGCCGACCACATTGATCTGCAGAAGACGAAGCCCATGAAAGACTACGGTCGATTTTTTGCCAAAGACGACTCCGGCACCAGCCATTTTTCTGTGATCGATGAAGCAGGCAATGCCGTCGCCTGCACGGAAACCATCAACCTGACATTCGGCAGTTTTGTAGTCGTCCCGGAATTCGGCATTCTGCTCAACAATCAAATGGACGACTTCACCGCCAATCCTGGCAAACCGAATGCATTTGGCCTGATTCAAAGTGCAGCTAACGCCGTCGCTCCCGGCAAGAGACCTCTCAGCAGCATGACGCCAACCATCCTCATCAAAGACGGCAAAGCCACCTACGCCTGCGGCGCATCGGGAGGACCAAGAATCATCACTGCCACTTTGCAGAACATTCTCAATCACACTGTGTTTGAAATGCCCGCGCAGCAAGCCGTTTCGGTACCGCGATTTCATCATCAATGGTCGCCCGATGAATTGCTGCTTGAACCGATGCTCTTTCAAACAGTCTCCTCGGCACTGCAAGCCAAGGGCCACGCAGTCAAACGATCTTCGTCGCTGGCTGCCACTCAGGCTGCGGCGATGAAAGATCATCAACTTTTCGGTGGCAGCGATCCCAGAAAAAACGGTCGGCCAGCCGGGTATTGAAGTATTCGGACCAGTGTTTCAATCTGAACGCACATTGCTTGACGTAGAACCAAGAACGACTTTTCAGGCTATGGTGCCGCAGAGACTGCCGGGCCAGCGACTGCTATGCCTTCTGAAAATGGCTTGCCGATCGGAAACTGCATCCGCTCCCCGGACGTTTCGATAATGACATCCAAGTCATGAACTTCAACGACACGACCACTGAGAGCAACGGTGTCGAAGTCGACTCCCAGCCCCACCTGAATCGTCCGGCTGGTGATCTGTTCGGTGATCCAGACCTGAGGCACTCCATTGCTGAACGTGATCGCGCTGATAATCGTATGTTTCATCGGGTCCGTATTGTCGATGCCGATCCCAAAGATGTTGTCTTTGACAATGCCTTCATAATGACTGAACTCCTGCGAGGCCAGCAGCGTGGACGGTGACGAATTGAGAGTGTCGCCCTTTCGTCCGACGAGTAAAAGGGTGTCAATTCCCAGCGAAATATCAAACTGCCCGGTCGCACCAATCGGATTCAGAGTCATGCTTGAAATCTGATGCAACTGGCCAGCGTTGGAAAACTGAAACAGGAAGGCATTGAATTCCGCCAACGATCCTCGACAGCGGACGCTGAAGGGCATACTTCGAAACAGCACTTTGTTGTCCTTCGCCTTGCGAGTGGATGGGGAGCCGGAGTCCACAGTGGCATTTCTTAATTTTGTTGTTCGAATCAGGGCCAGCAGCCAGCTGCGATAGACCGAACGAGTGACCTCAGGATCGGAAGGCAGAGACTGCTTCAGCCAGCTGTCAATCTGTTTGGCCGCGTTTCGAGTTTCCGCCAGGGTCGCTTCACGCTTTTTGATATCGGCCTGCAACTGTTCGGTTTTGCCGCGACGAAGCTGCAGAGGTCCCTGAATCATCGTGTTCAGAACCCAGTCACCCACCTGGACGACGGCAATGATCGCCAGAATCACCAACATTAACTGCTGTCGATTGGGTTTCATCGCGTCTTCCCCTTTACATCCGCCGGTGGACTGACGGGCACATACTGCGATGGTGATCGTTTTCGAATTGTCAGCGTCGCCTGAAATGTCGAGACGACGATGTTGCCTTCCTGCTGTTCACGTACGCCGGGAATGCGAATATCGTGATACTTGTCCCGGAGACTATTCTCCATCTGAGCGATGATTTCCGGCGACTTGCCTACACCTCGGAATGTCGCGACGGCTGTTCCTGGACCGGCGGAAGAAATGGTCAACTGCTGGACAGTCAGGTCAGGGAGAGAAGGAATTCGTTCTGTCAGATCTCGCAGCTCATCGGGCCAGCTGATGCGATTCTTTTCCCAGGCCGCAACGCTGGTCACGAGACTCCGTCGCGACTGGGTGTCTTTGACAATTTCATTTAGTTCATTGAGTCGTGTCACAAGGCGAGCGTTCTCATCGTCAATCTCGCTGAACTGTGACCAGACGTAGTAGAATCCTCCGCCGACGAGCAGAGAGACCGCAGTCACGGCCGCCGCAATTTTCTTGATCGGGCTCGTCTTCATCGGAGCGCGGCGAGGATTTGCGAAGTCGATCGCGGGCGTTACCGATGCCGCATCCTCAAACGCCGCAGCCAGCAACGGCGCGAAGCTGCCCGAGTTGACAATGTTAACGGACGGTTCAACCGATCCCGGATCAGCCAGCACCGACCTGGGCCTGACGACGGCCGCGACGACTTGAAAATGTTCCGACAACACATCATCAAGTCCCGCCGTTTGCTCTTCATTGCCAACGATGACGACATGTGCAATCTTTGCCGGATATGCCAACTGTGCACCGGCCGAAATGAGTGTCCGTTGCGTCTCCGACCGAAGATAGCGGTTTATTTCGAACTGCGGCACATCGGCGGCAAGTCGAATCGTTCGCGACAGCAACGGGAGACTACCGGCCGACAACAGCACCTCCGCAACGTCATCTCCGCGGCTGATGATCAGCGAGGCTGAATCGGAATCCCCGCTGGCCTGTTGTTCAATGCGAAGCAATTCCGGAACGAAGGAGCGCAATGGATGAGTACTGACGAGCACTCCATGTGACTTGCAGCCTGACTGAGCCATGAGCTGCCGAACGAGAACCAGATCTTCCGCGACCAGCGCCATTGCGCTGATGTTACGAGTGCCATCCGGGCGGGTTGGATAGGCGATGAAATCAATCGGCGTCTGATCAGTGGCTCCGGGGATGTCACGCACGGCCATGTTTTGAACGAGGGCCGGAAGCTCGGATTCACTGGCAGGCGGGACCGCGAACGTGGCCGAGTCTACTGAGCCTCGATTCATCAGGATGAGCAGTTTGGATTTTTCAGCCTTGAGTCGACCTACAAGTTGCTGAACTCCGGTGACAATTGCCGCACTGAGTTCTCCCTCAGCAGGCAGTTCTTCTTGTCCCGCGTCCAACACGCGCAGTCGCCCCTGACGATCCGCGTCCGTATGAACGTAGCGCAGTGTGCGAGCATTCCAGTTGATGACGAGAAGACGTGGCATAGGGGTAAGTGTTTTTATGGAGGAATACTGACCAGGATGTTCAACGGCAAGCCGCAGGCGACTGCAATGGTGTTCGCAGTCGCCTGCAGTTTGCCCTCAAACGAAGATTCGATCTACGACGGCTCATTCAACAGACTGCCCAGCGGACGGCACACGGAGTGTGCCTGCTACTGATTACTGAACGCGTGGCAGCAGCAACTCCTTGGAATACGGCATCGGAGAATCTATCAGATCAGCCCAGTATACTCTTCGCGGAGGAGTCGATGCAGCATCGAGAATCAAATTTCGTCGAAGCATCGGACCACCAATCGCTCGATGAACAATCAGTTCACACTGAAACACATCTCCGCCCATGGTGAGTTCCGGGAACACGCGGCGAAACGTGCTCAAATCCAGGACGTTGCGAGAAAGCAACCAGACCACACTTCCCGATTCTGTCGCATCCAGAGTCGAGCGTTGTGTTACGATTTGCGTCACCAGTTCTGGCGTCAGCCCGGGCATTGAGCGTAACACAGTTTCGGAGGCGGTCTGAAGATTGATCCGCCCAGAAGCGACAGATTCCGGATGAACCGTGGTTAGATCAAACAGACTGCTGGCGAGCGTCGAAAAATCCGGGCTGCTGCTTTGCAACGGGCTTTGAACAATAATCGTTCCGGTTGCAGACGAGACTTGCACTGTGGAGTCGATCAGATCGGCCAATGTCTTCATCGGAAACGCCGCTACCATGGATGGCGAAAAGGGAGCCGCAGAGGGTTCGACTCCTGATTGTGCGCCCGGCGAAAGCGTCAGACCGTAAACTCGGGCAAGCATGATGTATCGGACAACATTCTCGGGCAGCGCCGCTGTGAGTTTCTGTTCCAGTTCCGCAAGACCAGTTGAGTTCAATGAAATTCGCGGTTGCCCCTGACGATTCTGATTGCGTTCTGCGGAATGAAGCGTCAGATACTGCATCCACCCAGTTCCGGCGGCTGCGACGGGATCCGATGCAAGATCACCATTCGCCTCAACGGATGGAACCTGCATTTGTAGCGATTGGGTCGGATCACCATTGATGGAACTGTTTCCCATCAACAGTGGCCGAGTCACTCCCTTCACAAAGAGAAGTTCGCTTAACTGCTTCGGGACAGCGTTCGCGTCTCGATAGGGTCGATCGAGCGTCTGATAGTATTCTGTCTCCGCACCGAACTCCCGTGTTTGATCATCAGTATCGAGCCAGTCAAGAATCGCGTCGGCAATGGCTTCGGTCATTCCGGGCATCTGCATCAGCGACGTTCGGCCCTGTCCCGGGCTGGACTGCTCCCATCGCATCAGGTTATTCAGATTCAGCTTCGAGGATTCATTCTGCAGGCCGAATCGGAGTACACTGTTCTGCTCCGGTGTCTTATCAAGCGAGACAACTGAGAATCTCCAACGATCATCGACGGCAGCTTCAATCGTATTCATCGGCTGCTCAACAGGAGTAGTCGCTGAAAAAGGTGTTGACGGATTTCCGGTGCCTGGCTCATTCAGCGGCTCCACCACGTGACCGCGAAACAGCGCGGGATTATGATAAGAGCCTCCGATGATTTTTCTATCCCGCTCGGACAAAGCCGCAAACCACAGGAGTGTCGATTCTGCGGAAGCCATCGTCTGCTGAGCCTGTCGCATGCTGCCGTTCAGCCGCGCGGCTTCGTATTCTGTTGACATCGCTGACAGAAATCCAAACCCTGCCAACGCGACCATCATCACAAGGACCAGCACCACGATCAGCACAACACCACGCCGCGTTTCCATGGCGAGCGGCTGGGCATCAGCCCAATGCCACTCGATTTGTAAGCCGCGAGGCGCTAGCCGCGGGTTCTTCAACTGTAGAAAACCGAAACGCTTTGAGCGTTCCGCTACAAAATGAGTACCATTGGGCTCACGCCCAACCGCTCGCCTGAATGTCATAGAGAAGCCTCCGTTTCCGAGGCGGCACGTCCTGTTCCCGGCTCCGGTATCGGGCCTGTCACAGGCTGAAGCAGGAAGATTCGTTCAACCTGCCGAGTTTTGATCGTTGCCAGTGGATCTGCGGTTGGATCTTCAGTCACTTCTGGTGTTAAAGCGGCTGTTGATGGGGAGCCGGAAACGCTGCCGTCGATGGCCTCATTCAGAGGTGATTCCTCCGACGTTGAATCGCCAAAAATCTGAGTCAGCTTGTCCAGATCTTCAGCCGTAACAAGTCGCATCCGGACTCGAATCGCCAGTGGCAGCGACTGCTGTTGATCACTGTTCCACATCGACGCCCAGGAAGAGCCATTGAAGTATTCAAACCGGCAACTGACGACTTCCGGAATCAGGTCAAACTTCGGAACGTTCTTAACCGAGGCATCGGAAGGCAGTGCAGCTCCGCCGGATTCCTGCTGAGTATTCGCCGGAGGAAACAACAAAGTCTCCAGAGTCATGCGATCGACTGAGGCGTCGTTTTCCGTCGCGGTAATCTCCAACGGAGAATCCTGCTGATTGAGGACTGACTGAAGTGAAAGAGATTCCGTTTGAATCCGATAGAGCCCCGCGCGAAGAGACGGATTCCCCGCGACCATTCCGGGAGCTTGAAACTGCCAGATGATGGTTTGATACTCCGATACTTTCGGGGCAACTCCTTCAACACTGATGGCGTCGTCAGAGGAAACAACAGACTCCGATCCAGTGGTCGCCGCCGGGATATTCAGATCACCAGTGGGCTGTGACGTGTCTGAGCTCATCGGATTCTGACTGAGAACCGGTGGCTCTGCTTTGATGGGTTGTTCAATCGAGAGCTTCAAAGACGAACTGTTACCGACAAGAGAAACCTGGCTTGGCAAAGCAAGGATCTCTCCAGCAGTAAGACCCGCAAAGACAGAAGGCTCCGCCAGAGCCGACTCAGTTGCAACAGCCAACGGATCGACAGACATCGGATCAACGACTGGTGCGGGCATCTCCGTGGAGAGTGCAGAAGATTCGTTAATGCTTTCGAACGTCGGCATAACTTTGGGATTCGTATCCGCCGCAGACACACTTTGCAGATCATTCTCAAGCAGGTGCTGAAGCGATCGAATCAGCTGCCGCTCCGTCGCCTGAGATTGTCCGGCGGTGAGATAGCTGTTGTACATCGACATCATGCCCCAGACTACGGACATCAGAGTCGCGACAAGAACAGAGGCGATCAACATTTCCACCAGCGTATAGCCAACCGTTTTGGATTGTTGGTGATTCCGTAGGGTAGGACCAGCGGCCAAAAAGCCACGCCGGCCCACCGTTGTCGGCTTCCTCCTACAACCACGCAGCTCCGGCGATACTGAGTGCATCCAGTCAGCAGATGATTCCGTCAGCCTCACAGCATGCCTCCCGGTTGCATCATGCTGGGTAGCATCAGTCCAGGTTCATCCGCGTCCTGCGACAGATCATCGAACGCACCTTCAGGAACCGGCCCGGAGATCCAGCGAGTCAGTGAAAATCGAATCGGTCGCGGCAGCGTCTGATCGCCCTGCTGGACCTCAACGGTCAGCGCCCACATGCCTGGTTTTCCGGCAAGCTGTTCGGTGCGTATCGAATGACGCCATTCAGGATTGGTCTCGTCAGCCATTGGCTTGACGGCTTCTTCCTGAGCTGAAAACGGATCCTGCGGATTCACTTCATCGGTGATCTCTTCAATCGGTGCTGGAAGAGGAATCAAGGGCATGGATTCGATGAGTTCCATCGGTCGCATGCCAAGCAACAATTCGTTCAGCGTTTGTTCGCAAAGCTGCTGCGCTTCGGAATGCAGACTCGCCTTCTGCGATTGATCGCGTCCCATCCCTGCCAGACGAGCCAACACAACAGCGCTGCCCATCAGAATGGCGGTGGCAATCATGACTTCAATCAGAGAAAACCCACCGCGCGTGACTGGAGATGTTCTTCCAGCAGAGGCGAGCGGCAGGGCGTCAGCCCTCCGAGTAGTTCTTCCCTCCGCGCAAGTCTTAGTCCTCATGGCAAGGCCTCAGACGTTCCCAATGCATCTGCAGTTGATTGCTGCGGGACCAATCGCTTTGGAGCCGAATAGCTGGCCATCGCCGTGAGCCCTCGCAGAGTGATGTCCACAACAAAGTCACGCTGTCCGGCAACTCGAATGGTAACATCGTCGGTTCGACCGCTCGGCTGAAATCGAATGGGATCTGACCAGCCTCGCATGCCTGTTGTCGTGGACTCTCTTGTCATTGACTCTGACGACACGGCCTCTGTGCCAATTGAGCCCTGAGTCGAGGGGGACGAATCTGAGGCCGAATCCACAAACGATACGCCCGTTGGCAACCGCCCTTCCCGAAGAATCAATGACGTCAGATTGCCCATGCCCGCGTCGTCCACCGGTTGCACAGGGGCTTCAGGGATTTCGGCAGACAGGCCCGACGGTGTGATCGTCGCGCTGGAAGAATCTTCAAGCACGGTAATCATGCTATTAGGCTGAGCAGGAACGCGTTCAATGACAAAGCGGTCGCCAGAGATCTCATAGCGGAATGTAACCTCTGATCCCTCTCGAATGGCCAGTGATCGTGCCTTCGCCAAAGACGCCTGAAGTTGCTTTGCGGCTCCCGTGAGTCGGCTCTTATCCAGCGGCCCTCGCATCGAAGGGAGAATCAACCCCGCGACAGCCGTCAGCACGGCCATAACAATCAATAGTTCCACCAGCGAGAAACCGTGGCGGAATTGAAGTGAATCTCGATTGTCAGGCGTCTTCTGCATGAGTGTTCGGTCGTGCTTGATGTCGTCTTTTGGCGATCGTGTTCGTTCAAGTCAGATAGTGAACGACAATTGGGGGGGAGTCCGGCACTTTGCGTTCAGGCCCGGATGGGCCGACACATCCTCTGCCGGGGCCGTGAGGCCCCGGAATTCGACTGAAGAGACCCAAAGGCCCGGAGGGCCGACACAGCAAAATGTGCTTACACTACGAGCCTGTGTCGGCCTTTCAGGCCTGAATCGCACTCCGATCGTTTGTTTTCCCCATATCTTCACGGGTAAAAATCCTTCACGGCGTGAAGCCGATTGGGGGCAAAGTCAACAAGTTCACGACTCAGTTATTAGTGCTCAAACCCACGCACAATCACGGGACTCACATCCCCCGCGTGCCTTGGCTCGTCTGCCTACTCCTTCGAACTGGATGACGCCCCTTCTGAACCTTCGCCACTGCCATCGCCGGTCCAGCTCTTGATATCGTCGTCTGTGCTTTCCTGACCGTCAGGACCGAAAGACCAGATGTCTGGTACGTTGATCTTGTTGTGCGTCGGAGGATATTCATACGAATAAGCTTTGCCCCATGGATCGACCGGCAGTTTCTCGGTCTTGATGTAGGGGCCATCCCAGTTTAGGCCGCCGCTTTCGCCAGCAGAATCTGACTCGCTGCTGCCTGAATCTTCCGAAGACGAACCGCTGCCATCCGAGCCTGGCATTGAAACCAGAGCCGCCAACCCTTCTTCGGTTGCGGGGAACTTGTTCATATCGACGGCATAACGCTCGAGTGCCGACTGAAACATGCCGATCTGAGTCTTAACAGCATTGATGTCGGCCTTCTGTTTGCTGCCCAGCAAACGCGGCCCAATCAAAGAAACAAGCAGCACAAGAATCGCCATCACGATCAGAAGTTCAGTCAGAGTAAAGCCGCCGCGAACGACATCGCTCTTCCGAATTTGCGATCGAGTCTGTGTAAATTTCTTCAACGTGATCCTCTGCATTTCATTCTCCTTTAAAAAGATTACTCACCGTTGAGCGGACTGTTGATCTAAAGATTTTCACAACCCGAAACGTCAGTGAGGGATAAAACGGCTCGTGTTGTCCGCCAGGCATCCCTCGCTGATGCAGCGGGTTACGATGAAATCAACAACCCGCTCGCAGAACTAATTAACTCATCGACGTACTCATTTCAAATACTGGCAACAGCAGTGCCACAATCACAAACAGCACAGCGCCGCCCATCACCATCAACAATGCCGGTTCGATCAGACGCACCATCGTGTCGAGCTGTCGAGCCACTTTTTTGTCGATGCCATCAGCAACATTACTTAGAACTTTTTCGAGGTTGTTGGCTTCTTCTGCGATGCTGATCATGGCCATGATGTTGGCTGGAATCAGCCCGCATTTTGTCAGCGGCGACGAAAGCGATTCACCGGCCGAAATGTTTTCCGCCGATTTTCGGATCGCCTGACCAAGTACTACGTTGCCCGCCGAATCGCTGCTAATTTCCAGAGCTTTCAGCATCGGCACACCGTTTCTCAGCAGCGTGCCCAGTATTCGGCAGAACCGCGACACGGCGCTGTTGAGTACGATCGGGCCAAATACAGGCACTTTGGTTTTGATACTGTCGAGCTTCTGGCGTCCGTTCGGCGAAGCCGCCCAGCGTCTTGCCAAAGCGATCAGGCCGGCCACTGCCATAGCGACGAAGATGCCGAAGCGTCCCAGGAAATTGCTCAGCCACAGCAGGATCACTGTCGGCGTTGGCAATGTTCCCTGTCGCTCCAGGGACGCGAACAGCTCTTTAAACTTGGGGACGAAGAAGACAATCAGCACCAAAGTCACCGTACTTCCGGCCACTGCGAGGAACGCTGGATAGGCCATCGCTCCTTTAATTTTTGCCCGCAGTTCTTCCTGTCGTTCCAGGAACTCGGCTGTTTGTTGAAGCGAGGCTTCCAGAAATGCGCCTTCGGTTCCGGCTCGAATAATCGACAGCGTCAAATCGCTGAACACATCTCGATGCATGCCCATGGCTTCGTGCAATTGCTTGCCTTCGGCGATTCGGCCTCGCACATCAGCCAGGACTTCCTTCAGTCGGTCATGAGTCGCCTGCTGAGCCAGCAGGTCCAGCGCCTGCAGTAGGGGGACTCCGTTGGTGAGCAGGTCGGACAGTTGCGTCAACGTCGCGGCAAGAATCTCAGCACGGATCGGCCGGTTGAATTTGAACTGGAACAACGGCTGCTTCGCCGGAGCAACGGTCATCGGAAACAGCGACTTCTGAGTGAGCATCGCCATCACGTCACTGCGTGAGTCGGCTGAGATCAGACCTTTCACATCCTGACCACTCATCGTTCTTGCGATGTAAGTGAAATCCGGCACTGCCGCCCCCAGAATTCGTTCAATCAACTTCGCTCATTTGCGACGCCACGATTGAACATCAACACGAATGCAAAAAGTGACCTCGCCGCTATTCGGCCTTGGTCACTCGCAGCACCTCTTCGATGCTGGTCACGCCGCGAGCAACCTTCAGCCAACCGTCCTGGCGAAGTGTTCTCATCCCACTGGCGATCGCTGCTTTGCGAATCTCATTTGTGCCACGACGCTCGCTCGCCAACACTTTGATTTCGTCGTTACTCACGAGCAATTCGTAAATGCCAAGTCGCCCTGAGTATCCCGTGTTTCGGCACTGACGACATCCGTTGGCTCGATAGATCGGCTGGCCAGCCGTGTAGTCTCCCAGCGGGAAGTCGGCGGGAACTTCTTCTTCAGACGGCATGTACGCTACACGGCAATGCTTGCACAACGTTCTCACCAATCGCTGAGCCATGATTCCTTCCAGCGTACTGCTGATCAGGAAGGGTTCAACGCCCATGTCGGCCAGACGCATGAAGGAGCCAGCCGCGTCGTTTGTATGCAGAGTACTGAAAACCATATGGCCGGTGAGCGACGCCTGAACCGCGTTTTCAGCTGTTTCAAAGTCGCGAATTTCACCCACCAGAACAACGTCCGGATCATGACGCAGAATGCTTCGCAAACACGCGGCAAACGTCAGGCCGACTTTGTGATTAACCTGAATCTGATTGATACCCTCAAGCTGATATTCAATCGGATCTTCAGTGGTGATGATCTTGTTTCGCTCGCTCTTGATCTCGGCGAGTGAACTGTAGAGCGTTGTGGTTTTGCCTGACCCGGTCGGTCCTGTGACAAGTACGATTCCGTGAGGCAATCGGATCAGTTCACGGAAGCGACTGCAGGTATCATCTTCCATCCCAACGCCGGACAGCGAAAACTTCATCGCGTCCTTGTCGAGCACTCGCATGACGACACCTTCGCCATGCAGCATCGGAATGATGGACACTCGAATATCCACTTCGCGACCCTGGACTCGCAGTTTAATGCGTCCGTCCTGAGGCACTCGTTTTTCGGCGATGTTCAATCTTGCCATGATCTTCAGACGGCTGAGAATGGCCGCCTGAAATCGGTTCAGATCAGGAGGCACAGGCTGATTCTGAAGTACTCCGTCGATGCGGTAGCGAATCTTCATTCCAGCCGCCTGCGACTCCATGTGAATATCGCTGGCTCGGTTCGTGACGGCTTCGGTCAAAATGTCATTGACCAGACGAACGACAGATGCCTGTTGAGCCATCGAAGCCGCTTCGGACTCTTCGAAGCTGAGGTCCCCAAGGATCTCGATCTCGTCTGTATTCTCGGCCGCCTGAGCCATCAAGCCGTCCAGAGTCTGAGCTCCAACGCCCAAATGCGTCTTGATCAGCGTTGCCACTTCGTGTGGCAAGGCAACGGATGTCATCACAAAAAGACCGGTCGCGGCAGAAACGGCATCGGCCGCCTGCACCTCAAACGGGTTGCTGACGACAATTCGGATTGACGCTGAGCTGCGATCGATCGGGAAGATTCCGTGGCGATGAATCAGCCGAACCGGAAATCCTTCAAGGACTGAACTGTCAATCGACTCTTTGGACAGATCGACAACGGACATCCCCAGCGAATGCGCCACAGCCTGAAGAGCCTGAAGGTCGGTCGCAAATCCAAATTCACTGGAGACGGCAGAAAGCCCGTCGGTCGTAAACAACCTTTGGACATGATCAAGCTCTTCGGCGGTCAAACGGCGCGGAGTATCTCGGTGCGCCGATGGGCGTTTTAGAATCGTGCTCATTGGATTTTTCAGATGGTGCCGAGGGTAGGTTGGGGTTCGGCGGGTGGGAATTCAGCGGGTTGCTGAGCCAAATGATCGAGCTGTCAGCCGTTAACGGTGGGTAATTTACGGGAGCCAGAAAGTGGCAGCAAGACTATTGCAACAGGCTCGACGTCGTCGTGCCGCCTTAACAATTCGCTAGATCGGCATTCTCGCCGGGCGGCTCTCGATAAGCCAGTCTTTTGGTGATTGCACTAGTCAATTTGCGATGTTTGAAAACAATAGGAAATACTCACCCGGCCTTGGGAAAATCGAGGTCTCGCTCGGATGTCGACCCTCGTTCGGGCCAAACTCAGTCCGCCCCGGGCGTTTTTGCCACTGTTTTTCGCGGCAGTATCTGAACAAATTAACTCTACTGGCCAAGCGGTCGGCAGTCCGGAGCGCGGCTTTTGAAGTTGCGCGATTCGAAGTTCTGGGCGATGAATTGGTCGAAACGAAAGAGAATTATCACAACCCGACGCGTAAGCGAGGGATTTTGGGGCACTCGGCCGAACAGCCAAAAATTAATCCCTCACTTACGTTTCGGGTTGTGAAAGTAGGAAACGCGCAACTTCGAAAAGCGCATCGTGGGACTTCGTCACCTGCGAATCCGCGATCCTCCTGATGCGGCCGCAGCACAACTCGAAGGGTCGATTTTACAAGAATAAATTGCAATAGGGTGATCCCGGACGCACACGGTTCAACGGCGTTCAGCCAATGGTCGTCGATTTAACAAAGTAGACCTCACTCTCCGAGTGAGGCAGGCCGCAAAACGCGGCCTTTGGCATTCGTCACTCAGAGACTGACGGCTACTATATTCACAAATTGAGTGCCACTGGTTGTACAGCCTGAGACTTATGCCGACTTGTACCGCGAACACCAACGACCAAAACATTGGGCACCACGGAATCAAAGTGGTTCTCCTATGGAAACCGTTTTTGAAACACTCGCGACACATCCTGAGCACCATGGATGGCCAGTCGGATGGTAATCCCGTCATCAGCCGGTCAGGGTCAGCCTTTTTGCTAAGTGAGACGATTCGTCAGCGATTGTCGAATCTCATCCATCTCCAGCGGAGTCGCCTCTCCAGCGTGAGCTTGTGCCAATGAATCCTGCACCCGACCACGCAACTCCGCATGCCGCTGCCTGACTTCGCGGAAGACCTCCAATGCGGCAGTCAACACGGCATCTTCATCAGCATATCCGCCTGTTTGAAGTTCGTCTTGAATGAACTGATTCAGGTCTGGTGGAAATGTTCTGGTCATCGCAAATTCCTTGTGAGGAGTCACACATCTATTGAAACTCATTTGCAGCGGTGCTGCATTTTTGTGAATGTCGCTGCAGCTTCTTTCAATAATTTGACTCTTCAACCCCGCGTCTGCTCCTCATAACTGGCGATCGAAACGACAATCTTTCGAATCACTCGCCCACGACCTCAAGCCGATCAGCCTTGCGAATTTCCACTCCAACCTTCAGCCCAGCCGCGCAAACCTGATCGTCGTTGAGGGCTCCGGCAACGCGCTCCGACCACGGCTGCGAGTTCGTCTCTGGTTGGGCGTTGCATTTCAACTCACGAAACTTCAGCTCGAGTTGCCGGGTTTGATCTTCAACACTTCGTGACGACATACTTTGGCTCCTGTGAAAAGTGCCCGTGTTTCGGTATTTTCGGAGAATTTGGATCACTCGCAGCAAGCCGAGAAGCCCCGAACCACAGAACCCTCACATTTCAGCTGTCCTGAAGCCCGCTGAAAACTAATTCACACGCAACGCTGACGACATCCATGTGGTCATTCAGAAAATCGCCGATTGGATCGAAAGCCAGCAAGGCAGTCCGTAGGAAATCAATGACTCAAAGAATCAGGCAGTCCTGCAGAAGATTGCGTAGGCTGAAACAGTTAAGAGTTGACCCTCCCAGCTCAGTTTACTCAACTTGGGAACTGTTCAATTCCGCCCCAAATGACAATCCTACATCGCCGCGTTGTATGGAAACTCGCAAAACATTAAGCTTCTCAATCCTCATTTCGATCGGTTTTCTCGCTCAGGATTCAACGCGAAACGAATGATTAACCCTGCATCTGATAGTCCTACCGTTGCCAGCCTCTTCTGTGGCTGTGGTGGCTTTGATGTTGGATTCGAAAATGTCGGATTTCGTGGTATTGGAGCCTTCGATATTTCGCCGCAGGCGGTCTCGGTGTTCCGGAGGAACCTGCATAACAAATGCGTCGTTGCTGACTTGGCAACGGCATCGATTAACAATGCGAATGTTGGCCGGCCAGACGTGGTCATCGCTGGTTCTCCCTGTCAGGGGTTTTCAACACTTGGCAAGAATGATTCAGCCGATCCTCGTAACTCGTTACTCTTGCGAGGAGCCTTGATCGCCGTCAATCTGCGACCACGAGTCATTGTTCTGGAAAATGTCTGCGGTGTCTTGTCCGGCAGGATGCGGGTGCATTGGGATGAAGCGACAAGTATCCTCAGAGAGGCTGGCTACTCAACTCTTACTCAGCGAGTCACCAGTTCCGATTTTGGTGTACCGCAGATTCGCAAGCGTGTGTTTCTGATCGCTTCCAAGTCGAAGGCACTGAATAGTTTCTCCGTCCCTCGCCACGGTAAGGTCAGTTTGAAACAGGTGTTGTCGGGAATCACACGGCTCCCAAATCATGAGCCGATTGAATTAAAGCCATCAAGCGAAGCATTCCACATTGCCGCTCGGATTGGACAGCATCAAAAACTTTGTAACGTTCGCGGTGGCGATCGTTCTGTTCCGACGTGGCTGATTCCTGAAGTGTTTGGCGGCACGACCAAACGGGAACGCGATGTGCTTGAGGTGATCAGAGCACTTCGGCGGAGAATTCGATTGCGCAAATGTGGCGATTCTGACCCGCTAACCATGCATGATCTGAAAAAGGAATGCGGCAAGGATGTTGGTTCAGTAATCGATCGATTGTTTACAAAAGGATACTTGCGAAAAATGCACGGGCGAGTCGATTTGACTCATACGTTCAACGGGAAATACCGGCGCCTGTGCTACGCGCACCCTTCACCCGCCGTTGATACTCGATTTGGGACGCCAGCCTACTATCTTCACCCAGAAGAACCTCGTGGCTTTACCGCCCGCGAAGCTGCAAGAATTCAAGGCTTTCCGGATACCTTTGTCTTCGAAGGAACAAGATCGACGCAATTCAAGATGATTGGAAACGCCGTTCCGCCTCCTGTTGCTGAGAGTATTGCCATGGCCATCAAAGAAAGGCTGCTTTAATTGCGCCGAGACCCTCCCACTACAGTTCGCGGCCTCGTCAATGACTGGACGAGAGTATCTCATGCAGACCTTGGACTTCACACGAAGCTCCAACTGCTTGAGATGTTGGAAGCGGATCTGTATTCACAGTATCAGCCGTTTCCGGAAAAGCCGCGATACATGGAACGACTTTTCGACTGGATCATGGGCGCCGCAACGACCAATGATCGGCAGACCTTGTTTGAATTCGCTATGTCGTTGCTGTTTGTTGGCAAAGAAGATATGGAGTCACTTTGTCGCGCGGCCTTTGAAGGTCAAATCACGCGATGGATCATCGACGAGGCTGATATCAACATCGCGTCATCGGAGGCTGCCGAGCATCTGCAACAGGCTCGAAAGGAAACATTCTTTGGCAGTATTGCCGGGATGAACATCGGGGACTTCTGCAGGTACAATGACATACACCAGGACATTCGTCCTGATTTCCGCGAACATGCGAAAACAGGAGAACCAGCGACCCTGGAAGAGTACCTTACGTCAAATGGATTTGTGCGAATTGTTGCAGTTGAAGACTACGTGGGAACCGGTACTCAAATGAAGACGGCGCTCGGTTATCTGAAACAGCTTACCGAGTTTCGGGTATTGTTGTGCCCGCTGATTGTCGCTCCGGAAGGCATGGACGTCGGTGCAAAAATGGCCAACGGAAACGTGACATTTCAGCCTGTATTCTGCATTTCGAACGCGGCCTCAATCGGAAAGGATCCAACCGAGAATGAATCCGAACTTGTTTTACGGCTTCGTGACTTGCTGCCGCGACTCTTCGGTAAAGTGAACGGAACAGTCCCCGAGAACCAATTGAAAGATTACATCGGAGCATTCGGGTTCAAAGACAGAGGCACTTCGTTACTCACTTATCTCAATTGCCCGAACAATGTTCCTCCAATCGTACATCACCAAAGCGACACATGGACGACTCCACTGTTTCGGAGATCGGAACGGGAAGGCTAAGAATGTCCAGTGTACGTAACCCATTCCAATCGCTTTATGTCACCGAGCGAGTGAATGAACTGAATTTCCCGGCGATCTTCAGCCCTACGTTGATCCCTGTGGTGTTACCGCTTTTCCAGGCTGGTAATGTCATGCTGAGCGGAACGCAGGGAACAGGCAAGTCGATGCTCCTTGCACTCCTTGATTCAGAAATACGGATCTCATTCTGGAATTCCCAAACGAACCCCTACCCAGTCAAGTCAGATTTCTGCAAGTTTGTCGGTGCCAACATCAACCTTTCGACAAGTCTTGTGACAAAGTTCAACGAACGAAAATTCTCCAGTGACCCAGGGGAGAATATCGCCCGATCACAGGCTGTTTTTTCCGACTACTTTAATACGTGGGTGATTCGAGACCTCCTGCAGTCCATTGAGACTTTGATGCTGAAGGCTCCCAAATTCCGATTGCAGGAATGCGGAGTCAACGCGACGCCGCCGATGCTCGACACGTTTGCTAAAACGCTCGCCACCTCAGATACATGCGGTGTGTTGATGAAGGGCGTTGCCAGCCACGCGGAGGCCATTGCTGCTCTCACGCAACGCCTCAGAATGTACCTCGATTTCATTAACTTCAAGACAGATCAGATTCCTGATTTGATTTGGTCTTCGCTGACTGGAATTGGTGAACCGATTTCGGCATTGTCAAAATTGCTTAAAGAAGCGGCGTTACTCGATAGGGGAACCGAAGTCTTCGTAACTGTGGATCAATGTGAAGAGCTGCTTCGACTTGAGCAATCTGATACCGATCAAGAGGAGCACGGACGATTTCGAAAGATTCTCGACAAGGTGATCAGCTCCCGAGAAAAGGGCGTATCTTATCGGCTTGGCACAAGACCTAACGCGGTTTGGAAAGGCAAGAGCGAAGAAGTTCGTGATTACATTAAGGTGGACCTGGATGTATTGTTCAGTAAGAAGGAACATTCCAAAAGTTTGTTTCCCAGGTTTGCTGAAGACGTGTTCGTTCGACGACTTCAAGAAAATGAACTTTCGTTGTCGAAGTTTCAGCCTGATGTCCTGAGTGAGTTTTTCTCTGCATCCCCAACTGCAAGTGATCGCGCAAAGGAATGTGCGCCAGCGAAACGTCCGGAACGAGTTTTGAGACTAGAGAAGGAGTGGCCAGATAGCGTTACGGAGAAGCTGGTTACGCTGGCCAGGTCAGACGTACTCTCCGCGAAGCTTGGTGAAGCTTGGTTTCGCCAAGCTTCGGCAAAAGCTAAATCGGGTTCCCAGGTTTCCGATGCTGAACGAGAAAAAGCAGTTCAGGAGCTTGAACAATTCGAATCGTCTCTGCTTCCGTGGGAGGTAGCCGATCGACGGTGGTGGAAGAAGGAGCGGACGGGCCAAGCTGTCCTGCAGATCGCAGCAGGTAATGCTCAGCGGGTACCATACCGTGGAAAGCGAGATATCCTTGCTTTGTCGGGAAAAAACATCCTCGTCTTTGCACTGATCTGCCAAAAAATCTGGGAGGCATGGATTCAGCAAACCGACGCACGTTCTGCTTCAACAACTGTGCCACGGCCACTTCCGAATTGGCGACAGGATGAGGGCATTCGTGCGGCCAGCGAGGTTTGGCATAGCAAAATCTCATCAGCACCCAATGCCGATACTGTCCGCCGCCTGATAGATGAGCTGGGGAGCCGCTTGCGACGCCAATTGCGAAACGACAAACCAATGTCTTATCCGGGCGCCAATGGCATCTCACTTCGAAATGTCGAGTTGGAAGCAGACCCTGAACTCAAGGAATTATTGGACCATGCGACGGCTGAAGGGTTTCTTCAGGTCTCTCGGCATACTTCAAAGTCACCATCGCGAGGGCATTCGCAGAAGTGGTACACTCACCCCATTCTGGCACCGTACTATGAGCTGACTGTGGCTCACACAAAGGAACCTCTTTACCTGTCCGTCGCAAAACTTCGCTCCTGGCTTGTAAACGCTGATCTACTTGAAAAACGACGTGCACCACCGAAACAACCAGATGCAGCGACGAAAGAACAAGTAAGAAGGGAGTCGATCCAGCGAGGTCTATTTGATGAGATTGAAGAATGAGCGGACCACTTCGCCCTTTTGGACCTTTGGACTGGATCCTGTCGCGGCTGCCGGAGATTCAGGTCTGGTCATTGGTCGGGACGATTTCTCCGGAGGATCGTTGTCTCTCAGTCCTCCGCGAAATCAGCGAATCGCGGCGCATATCTCACGCTAACTTTCTCCGCATCGAGCCCGATGCCAGAAAAAGCAACCCGAGGTTCCGGCAGCCGTTTATCCAAAAATTGGACTCAAGCCACAAGGCTGCATCAGCGATCGCTCAAAGTCAACTTTCAATTCGGACAGAAGGTATCCTATGTCGTGAGGAATCACTGATTGAGGTGTCCAGGGCAACCCTTTCTGCTTGCCATGAAAATTTGATGATCGACATTTCTGCAATGCCCAAGCGTTACTTCTTTCCGATGCTGACGTTGGCACTGGAATCCAGTCGATTCAGCAACATAGTAGTGACCTATACGACTCCGGAACGTTATGGTGATTCTTTGGCGGAAGATCCATTACCGTGGAATGCCTTTCCGATGTACGGTGCAACTCCGCCACGGGGTGAGACCGAAGTCAAGCTGCTGATTGGCGTTGGTTATCAACCATTGAAGCTGGAGGGGATACTGGAGGGTTTTCGCAGCAGAGTCAGCAATGTCGAATTGTTACTCCCCTTTCCGTCGGTACATCCGGGGTTCGTCAAGAACTGGGAGTTCATTCTTCAAGTCCGACGTGTACTGCCAGGACTGCCAACCAGCGCAATCAAGCGAGTTGCAACAACGAACACCCCGCTTGCCTTTGACCGTATCGTAGCAATGGCGAATTCCGGAAGAATCCATTCTGTGCTCGCTCCATTTGGACCGAAGCCGATTTCACTTGCGATGTGCCTGTATGGAATCGCCTGTCGGCAAAACGGCATTCCTGTAGAAATTGGATACACGCAGCCACAAGTTTATAGCGACAGTTACTCTTCCGGCGTTGCAACTGCAAACGGACGACCTGTGACAAATGCTTTTTGTGTACGACTCGGTGGCAGAAATCTTTACTCACTCGAACGCTGAGTCACCGGAATTCATTGCCACACTACTCCCGCGACGGAACCTTAAGTTTTGGCGATCGGTTGCCCGGCCAATTCATCAGCATCGACCGTCGGCCCCTTTTGCCTTCCCTTCGAAACGGCACAGGCACCATGCGCTTGGGAAGGCAACTTTCCCAAGACGCTGGCCAGTTTCGGCCATGAAGAGTTCAACGTGCTTCAGAATCGGAGGAACCGCAAAAGGGAGGAATCGAAAAGGGACATTCTACTTTATCGATGGGTACAATGTCCCCAGCACTACCTTCTCGGGGATGATCGGAGATCGGGTGACCGGCAAGAACTTTGATTGTTGGAAGCAATGGCTCGATTAGCAGTTGGTGCATCAGGCAAAATACTTCAGGATTGATTTGCTGTGTTAGGCGAATCTGCCAGATTATCTTCACGTGCCGCAGCGAGGCAACATAGCCGAATGTCCTGCTGAGATCGGTTTGGCTTTCGTGAACAACACGGGCATTGCGACTTGGCAGAACACAATTGGGCAGCACGGGGATTGCGCATGAGTGTTCAGCGAATGCGGCGTTTGGCTCATGCCGGGCCGGGAATTAAACTTTGCTTCCTGCCGGACGAGCAAAATGTCGATTTAAGATAATCGAGGTCGCTTATATCGCTGCAAATCACTTTTGATCGCATATCTATGCGATCTGAACGCTTAAAAACGAGCGTTCTGAGAGGCGGCTCCAGGCAGGTGGCCCAGCCTCAAACTGCGCTAGTGGACTGTGCATTCACTTGTCCAGGACGTTGCCCAAGATTCGCATCACGCGGCGAGTGTTGGTCTGCTTCAGCGGGATCAGCGTCACGCCTCGCGAGCGGTTTGCTTCGGATGCTTCGTCGAGCTGAGTGATTAGCTCGGTCAGTTCATCGATCAAATTCTGCGGGGCTTTGACGACCAGCGAATTCGTCTCCGTCTGAACTTCAATCGTCAGCAGCGGCGCAGAAGAGGCGGCGTTGATCTGACGTAGCACGTTCGCAACCGAAGCATCAATTCCCGTCGGGATGTCAATACTTCGTCGGGAACCGCCAGCCGAAATTTCGGTTCGATAGACTCCGCGAATGACGGTTTGAACTTTCTGTACGTCCGCATGTTTCACGGAGATCACTTGTGTCCTGAGAATGCGGCCCGAGTCTGGCAGCTTTTCAGTGTCGAGGATTTCCAGCAATTGCTCGATACGATCCCGATCCGTTCGCCCGCCGTAGACGATTAACGCATTCATCCTGGCCTCGGGAACGATCACGACCGAGCCAAACGCCAGCAATCCCGCTCTGCTACTGTAGATCGATTCCAGTGTTTCAGCGACGTCCTCAGCACCGGCGTTGCGAAGCTGATACACCGAGAAGTCTCGATTGCGACTTGCGACAAAACCGCCCGCCCGTGACGACGATGTCGCGCGAAGGATGGATTCCAACTGATCCAACGCTTCGATGTCATCGGAGGCGATCGTGATGCGGTCTGTGCCGGGAATAATAACGACCGGCGAAAGCTCGTCCTGATTAGCCCCTTCCAGCACTGGTGCGAGATTCGCTTCCTGTGTCGCCGCGGTTTCGACGGCAACGGCGGCGGCAGAAACTCCAGTTTCCCCAGGTTTTTGGTCGGCCGAAGCGTTTGGCTTTGTGGGTTCATCAGGAATCGAAAACTGTCCGTTTGAGTTCGGCTTGGGATCGGCCGCTGGAGCCTCTCCGCCTGGCCGCAACACTCGAATTGGGTTCTTGCGGACTCGCGGCCACAGGTCCTGAATCTTCTGCAGCGTCGGTTCGACATCGCCCTGAATCGGGATGACTCGCAGATTCCGGTTCGACCCCGAGGCGGCAATTTCACCAGTCGCGGACAAGCCTGTTTCGCCCATCTTGATCAGCAAAGTACGAATATCCAGAAGCTGTTTCTTCGTGCCTCGCACCAGCAACTGCTGAGAATCCTCATCTGCCTGAATCACGGGATAGTTATCGTTTTTAGTAAAAGTATCACCGTAAAGGCCCTCAATCGCATTCTGAGCCGACGACGCGCTGAGCATGCGAAGCTGAATGACGTCCATCTCCCGAGGATCGCTTTCCTGAAACCGTTTCATCGCTTCGCTGATCTGTTTATGGCCCGCAGTTGTAGTCGTTACCAAAAGCTGCTTAGAAGCTTTCTCTGACGAAACGGTCGCTGCAGAGTCAATGGAACGCAGGATCCCTTCGGCCATTTCAACAGCCGTCAGTCCGTCCATGCCGCCGAGCGCGTAGACTTCCAGTGACTGACTTTCGTTGGCAGCTCCTGCAGGTTCCAGTTCCTCAATGAGAGCCTTGATGATTGCGTGCTGATCGGGGCGAGCCACGGCGATCAGGGTACGCATCTTCGAATCGAAAGAAACTCGCACGTTGTCGGATCGGCGAAACATGGCATCGAAGACTTCGACCGCGTTGTCACCGTCGGCCGTGTGCAGCGGATAGGCTTTTGCCAGAGGAGCATTCTCCATTGGAACTACGCTCGTCATCTGTTCGACCACCTGTTTGATTGTCTCATGCTGTTTCGGTGTGGCGGTCGCGACCAGTATTTCCTGGGACACGTCCGTGACCATGGTGGCATCAGGAAACAGCTTTGTCAGAACTTCCTGCGCTTCGTCGGCTTCAAATGGTCGCAGGCGATAGCTGCGCGTCTCAAGGCCTTCGGCTGTTCCCTGCGAAGAAATCAACTGCTGCACAAGTTCCCGAACCGCCGGCATGTCCTCGGTCGCCGCGCTGACGAACAACTGGCGTCCGATTCGATCGGCCGTCACCTGAGCATTTTTCGGCAACAGCGGCTGAAGTGCGGTCTGAACAGCGAGTCCGTCGAGCTGATTCAGGCGGAAGACAGCAAGTTCCTGTTTCACTTCGGCTTCTGCGGATCCATCAAGCTGCTCGATCAGCGGGCGAATGGCGTCGTGCTGGTCTTTCCGCGCAACCACTATCAAGCGCCCGGTCTTTTCATTGACGGACAGCCTGACTCCGTCGAAGCGCGAGTACATAGATGTCAGCAGGGTCTGCACTTCCGTCGCACTGGCGTTCTTCAGAGAATACACCGTTGGAACAGGAGCGTCGCCGTCAAGAGCCGTGCCCTTCATCTGCTGCGCGATCTGTTCGATTGTGGCGTGTTGCTCATCGGTCGCTGTCGCCACGATCATCTTACGATCCGCATCGATCACGATTTTTGCATCGGGGTACAATGCCACCAGAACTTCCTGGGCTTCATCAGCATTGGGCGCACCGATCATATAGGTCTTAGTGGACCGTTGAGCTCGCCCGGCCAGAGAAGCGGTGACCTGTTCGACCACGGTTTTGATCTGGTCCTGCTTCTCCGGAAAGGCTCGCACAAACAACTGCTGTCCGGCGGAATCGACAGTCAATTGAACGTCGGCATCAACCAGTGGCTGCAAGACTTGCAGCACCGATGCCGGAGTCACGCCCTTGATGGTATGCACAGCCAGTGCTTTCGAGGGACGAAAAGATTTCGATCCCTGAAGCTGTTCCAGCACTTTCTTCAGTTTCAAATGCTCATCGGCCGTGGCCATCACCAATAGTCGTTGATTCGCCGTGTCTGCCAGAACCTGTGCTTTGGGAACGGCCGTTGTCATTAACGTGACCAGCGTCGTGTTCACTGTGGAGCTTGTCGGATACGTCTTCAGAGTTTTCTCCGTGGCCGCAGACTCCGTTTGCTTCTCGAGTTGTTCGATCAACGCACGAATGGCTTCGTGGTCGGCCAGAGTTCCATATGTGACCAGACTTCGAGTCGCGGGATTCACGGTGACTCGCGCGGTGGGCACAATGTAAGCCAGCATTGTGGCGATTGCTGTGGGTTCTGCATTCTTGAGTTCATACACCTGAAGCTGACGACCTCCGCCCTGAGGTTGTTCGGCCTGAATCATCTGCAGTGACTCACTGATTCGCTTTTGATCAGCTTCAGAAGCCCACGCAATGAGTTTGCTCGACAAAGGGTCAATTCGATATTGGCCGTCCGGAACAATTAACTTCAGTGTGGCCAGCATCTGATCGGCATCAGAAACCTGAACGGGATACAGCTGCAGTCGTGGCTGCATGTCGGGACCCTGATTCGATTCCAGTTGCCCAAGTATGATCTTCGCTTTTTCCTGCTCAGACGGCACAGCGTTCACGGAAATCTGGCGGGCTTTGATGTCAATCACGACTGTCCCGGTAATGATCGTCTTCAGCACTTCGCCGGCCTGCTGAGGATTGCCATGTTCAACTGGATAGACGGTGAGCACAGGAGTGCCGTCCACTTTAGACAACATCGGAACTTTGTTAATCACCTGTTGAATAGCTTGCAGGTTCGAAGCCGTATCAAGAATCAGCAACTGTTGAGTCTGAACGAGTGCTTCGGCTTTCCCGTAAGTTCCCAGCAGAGGCTTCACTTCCAACAGCACAATTTCCGCAGGGCGTCCTTCGAGCGGAAACAGAACGCTTACAAATTCGTAACGCCCTCGCGTTGGCAGTTCTTCAGCAGTCACTTTTGGAATCGCACCTTCCGGAAGACCTGGTTTCAGGTCCAAACACATCAGCATTCGCTCGCGGCGGACCAGTGTAAAGCCTTTGGTCAGCAGCCAGCCGTTGATCAGATCGATGCTTTCCGTTGTGGAGTAGTCTTTCGAATCTGAATAGTTGAAGACACCGGGCGGAGGCGTTTCCATCACCAGCGAGAGATCCGCTTCTTTCGCGACCCAGTCGAGCACATCAGCCCATTTCTGGCTGCGAAAATTGAATCGCAGTTTCTTGCCTGTGAACAATGAAACGAACAACCGCTGCTGGTCGGCGGTGAGTACAGCCTGCAGTTTGTCGCCGGCTGCCGCCACAATCGCCGGACGAGCTGCTTCTTCCGCCGCCGTCAACGTCGAGTCTCGCTCCGACACGATCTGCGAGACCAGTGCCTTCTGTTCGGGCGTCAACATGAGGGACGCAGCAACTTCGGGCTTTGTGATTGCAGAATAATCGACAGCCGCGCTCGCTGTTTCCACCGGAGCGACGGTCTGACCGATCGCCGTGCCCGAGAAGCCACCGATGACTGCCAAAACGCTCAGAGGGAAGAAAATTACAGACATCGAACCTCCAACCGATCGACGGAAAAACGATCCGACACCTGATATACAGGCTGCTTTCGTCTCGCCTGCCAGCTTCGAATGCGGTGACGTTGATGGCGTTTTTCGATAGATCATCGGGAATCTCAAGCAGGCAGGCAGAATGAATCAGCGGGGGAATCCGGGGCCTGTGACTGTAACTAACCAACCCCCCGATTGCCATAAAATTCGGGGTTTGCCCAATTTGCAGAAGCGGTCCCGCTCCCAGGTTTCCTAAGGCGTAACTCACACTCGTGCCGCGATCACCATAAATCCTACAATTGATCCGAACAGCATAAGTCGGGCAATCGGAGTCCGGCTGAATATTGCGTTGCTGAGACGCCGAGATTCCATCAGGGCTTTGTGTCGCCAGATCTGCGATGATCCTGATCTGCTATTATCAAGAGGCGTAGGTTGGACATTTCTGTCCGACTGCGACTCGACGAGCAAGAATGTTCATTTTAACCTGTGAGCCAGCTATGCGAATTGCCACTCCCATTCTTGCCGCATTGGTCACGCTTGTGATGTGCGAAGCCGGTTCGGCTCAGGGCTTGTTCGGCCAGCGAGATCTGGGAACTTCAATCGGCAAGCAACCGGGGCCGGGTGCCGCTGCTGCGTCAAACTCATCAACTCTGGGAGCTATTGACGGGAATCGAAGATTCGTTCGCGACGCTCGCGCTGCAAACGACTTCGTGGGCAGCAACACATCGGCAGAAGCCGCAACTGGATTCGTCGGAGGTCAGGGGGTTGCAACTACGGCAACGTCATCCGTCGTAGGTCTGACTGAAGAAGCTCGACCGCCGATCAACCGGCCTCGCATTGTCAGACCGACGGGGCTCTATGCGGAACGATTGACTCTCGCTGAGGACGCCGTTCGCCAACCACAAACAACGACCGTTCAGCCTGCGCTTTCTGAGGGGCTTCTGTCGTTTATTCAATCGCACTCGATGACGCTCGAGGTGTCTTCGGAAGACCATTCAGTGACTTTGCGCGGAGCGGTTGCTTCCGAACGGGACCGGCAGACGACCCAATTACTCGTGATGTTCGAACCCGGGATTCAAAAGGTGGAAAATCATTTGACTGTAGATCCGTCTCTTCCGCCGCTTCAGCGTCGTCCGCGTTCTCCGAAGTCGAACTAGTTGTGCCACGAACTTGTCCGTTGGAGTTTCCTCGGCTGGACTTCTTGACTGGTGAAGGCTCCAGCAGGACATCGACATCCGTCGCAGAGAATTCGCTATTACTTTGAACTGCCTGATTTCCCTGCATGTTGCGTTCGTAGAATCCGCGAGTCAAACCGATTTCAGACGTCTTCAAGCCTGGATGCAACGGTCTTGAATGAGAACGTCTGCTTGATGAAGCAGTCTCTTCTTCTTCGTCCGCAGTAAAGCTGGCCTGTTGAACTCGCCCCATTCGTTTCTTTTCAAAACGAGCAGACAGACTAAGATCGTCCCCGGTTACTTCGTCGATGGAATTCACATCCTTGATCTCATTAGGGAACGGCGAAGAATCGCTCGGGCCCTGAAGAACAACGTGAGCCGGAGTGCCCGTCAATTCTGTTCCGTCCCTGCTTAGAAAACGGCTGATCAAAGTCAAACGTTGAAGTGGTCCACCCGCAGCATCCCAGGGCACCCAGAAGCTGTAGGAATGCCCCAGTCGCGACTCGCTGTAGTGGTTTTGAAGTGTTTCAGCCGTAAACACGTACTTGCGATCGGGTGCTCGTTCCATTGAGCCCTTGCTGTCATCCCACGCATAGACGATCAACGATCCTTCGACTCGGATCGGCTTGTGTTTGTCCTGTCCATAAAACATCAATCGTCCGCCGAATCCTCTGGTCGCCGCCGAATCCGGTTGGTGCAGAACAGTGTCCGACCATACAGGAACCACTTGCCGCGGCACTTCGAATTCCGGTTTCTTCGCTCCAAACATCGGAAGCTGGCTGGTCGTCAGCAACGCACATCCTGCCTGCATCATTGTAAGACACAACGCCAGCAGCAGAAGACAGGAGCGAAGATTGATGAATAAGTACGGCATGAGATTATCGAATTCGGAAATGAACCAGAATGGGAACCAGAGTTTTGTTCGTTCTTCCTAATTCGAAGGAAGAGGGAACCTAATTTTTGAATCGGCCTTTATTTCTAAAGCCGAAGTTAATTCCAAATAACTTTTGACAACTTCTTTCTACCGCTCGCCTAACGTAAAGACCATTCAATTATTCAAAGTAGCAGGCACATTCCATGTGCCGCAGCAACAAGAAAAGCAACACTTTTCGCGGCTTTGGCGGACGGCACACGGAGTGTGCCTGCTACTTGTTGAACGGTTTTGCGCCTAACGTAAAGGCCAAAGAAATTTCGACTTCGGTTTGGTTTTAGGTTTGGTTTTGGTGTTTGCCTCAGAGCGAATCGATGATTCTTTCTCTTTCACCGTCGATGGTTTGACGGTTTCTGTCTTTCGCTTTGAACCAGACTTTGTGCTCGGCGACTTCGCGGAACTCGGCTCCAACTCTGTTAGTTCCGACGGAGAAAAAGACATTTGCTGAATCCCGTTGTCGCCTTCCAGTTTGTTGCTGGACTCGATCTTCCATTCGGGAACCACGACTTTGGCAGGCGGAGCTGGATCGGGCTGAGGACTTTCGTAAGTCATCCCCGCTCCGATCTCCGGAACCGAAGGAGAGCTGAGAGGAACGATCTGTTCAAAGGCCTCAGCCCCCGGCGTCTGGTCAGGATAGATCGTCGGGATTGCACCCGAATCAAGCTGCCCGGCGACGTCACAATCGTTGTTCATCCAGTTAAAGATGTCGCAGGAAATCCAGGACATTCGAGCCATCTCGACCTGCTTGATGTATTCCGCTTCCGAGCGACCTCGCACAACGTTTGGCGTCAGAATGATCAGAAGTTCCTTTCGCGAATTTGCATTACCATCGTACCGAAACAGATTGCCAAGGAGTGGGACGTCGCTGAGCCATGGCACTCGCCGCTGAATGGAGCTGTTGCTCGACGTGATCAATCCGCCAATAACGATCGTCTGACCGCTCGCGGCACTGACCGTTGTCTGAGCAGTTGTGATGTTGATTCGTGGAGACCGAACGACGTTGCCGTCCGAAGAGATCGAAACCGGAATTCCCTCCGCCTCAGGCCCGACTTCAGATTTCTCCGCGTCGATTTCCATCACGACCATGCCTTCCGGACTGATTCGCGGAGTGACCCCCAGAATGAGCCCGACGTTTGTTGGAGTGATCGAGTTGCTTTGCCCGACCTGGCTGATCGTGGACCCTGTGATCTGGGGCACTCGCTGGCCGACTTGAATGAACGCAGGCTGATTGTCGAGCGTCATCACTTGCGGACGACTCAGGATCTCAACGGCCTGCGTCTGATTCATGGCTCGCAGCAGGACGCTGACGTTTTCGCTGCTCGCGGAAAGAACAAGGCCACCATAGCCCGTATCCGAACTTGTGCGTCCGACGCTGAAGTGAGAGAGCGCCTGGCCGCCAACCTGATTCCGCGACGCCAGCGAATTGGCAGTATTCGCATTCCCAAGCGGCTGATTATTAAAGTTGTAACCCGGAGTCAGAATACTCCCCAGCAGACTGCGGTCGAACAATAGGGAGTCCTGCAGTCCAAGTTCGACGCCAAATTCGTTTCGATTGTCCAGCGAAACTTCTGCCAGAATAACTTGAATCATCACCTGCGGCGGCTGAGCATCCAGGCCTTCCACAAGTTCGAGGATTTGCTTGAAGTAGCGTGGCGTCGCGCTGATGATCAGAGCGTTCCCCACTGGCTCAGGGACCACAACAACTTCGGACTCGATCTGAGTGAACGGATTTTGACGGCCGGGTGCTGCCTGATTGACGATACGTTCGCTTCGCAGAAAGTTATTGACAGCATTTGCTACGTCCAGAGCAGGCGAATTCTTAAGTCGATAGACTTCGTTGACTCGTTCCTGCGAGTCCGTCTCATCCAGACGCAGAAGTAGCGCTTCGACAATCTGTAAGTCTCCGGAAGTTCCGGTGGAGATGATGGTATTGGTCCGGATATCGACGGAGAACCGAACAGGCACCAGCGAGGTTTCGCCTTCTGCCGTCGCCAGTTGAGGCACGTTCGAGACCGCCGCCTGCTCGGGGAACAACGATCGCAGCACTTGAACGAGGTCACTGGCATCGCCGTTTGTGATGTGGAACACTTTGATCTGAGCCGAAGCGGCTGGCGATTCGTCAAAGCTTTCAATCAACTGCTCGACCAGCGGCAGGCTTTCGGGCGGGCCGGTGATAAAGATTCGATTGGTCCTTGGATCCGGAGTCAGCTTCACGTCTTCAAGAAGTCCACTGGCTGCAACACTCTTTCCATCGGGTCCCGTCAGCAGCATTTCAAGCGCCGCTGAACGCTGCGTGCCAACACCGCCACGAGCCGCTGTGATAGCAGCCGTGATTGTCTGTGAAACGTCCAGAGCGAGGGCATTCTTCAACTGAATGATCTTTGCCTGATTCACGGACTCGGATGTGCCGGCGTCCAGGCGTTCGATCAGACGCGACACTTCCTGCAGATCGCGCGGAGCAGCGTTGACGATGACGGTGTTCGTTCGCGGATCAGCCGTGATATTCACTGTCGGCCCGAGTCCTCCTCGCTTGCCAAGGAACTCCTTCACCGTCGTCTCAACCCGATTCGCAGAAGCATTCTTCAACGAGAACATCTGCATCTGAGTCTGCGGTTCGACAGCTTCGTCCAGTTCGGCGATTAACTTCTTCGCCGCACTGACTGCTTCGCCCCAACCAATCAGCAATAGTGCGTTGGGTTTAATCAGCGGAGTGATGGAAACTCGGCCTTGCAGCGGACCGGTCAGATCATCCAAAACCTTCGTCACCAGTTTCTCGAGCGCTTCACCCTGAACGTTCTGGAGATAAACGACTTCGATCTCCGGCGCGGTCTCGGCGCTCAGGCGTTCGATTTCTTTAATGATCCGAGTCAGCTCTTCGACATCCGGATCGCGGCCACGAAGAATCAGAACATCCAAATCCGGAAGAGGTTCGACGGTGATATCGGACGACGGTCGCCGTAACTGGTTATCCTGTCCGGCTTCCGACTTGTCGGTTGTGGTGTCACCTATGTCGGCTGGCGCTGCCTGCTCGATCGGGTTTGCTGGTTCACCTGGCGCTTGCTGAAATCCGGCACGGTGAATAAAATTCTGTCGCTTACTGGACCCCTGCTTTCGATCTGCACCCGTGTCGGCGGCTTTCTGACGCTGAGCAGACTGTTTCCAGATCAGAAGTGCTTTGTTTAAAACGTCCGTGTCGACATTCAACAATGAAACAAAACGAATCGTATCTTCCGTCTTCTGGTCGCGGGCGTCATCCAGTTGACGCATCAGCTTCGCGAACTGCTGGATGAGATCTTCAGAGCCCTCCAGCAGACATGAATCCGACATCTCGTCGAACGTCATTGAAACTCTTCGCGTGCGGCCGCTGGAAAAACTCAGTTGCCGCGGTGCCAGTCCCATCACGCGAGGTCCAAGGAGGCGACGTATGGCTGTCTCAGCCTGCTGACTTGTAATGTTCTGAAATCGAAACCGGACGGCATGTTCCTGCTCCTGCAGCTTCTCCAGCCGAGGTGATTTTTTCTCCGACGATGGAGGAATTCGCGACGCGATCGACGTGGACTTCGACCGCGGAAATTCGGTATCGACACGCCTGCCAGACAGCTTTCCCTCTATCTGACGTGATCGCTGCAAGTCCTCGCGAGTTCCAGTCTCTGTTGAGCTTTCCCGATCGCTCCCGTCACGCACCCAATTGTCCGCGGAACCGAAGAACGGACTCTCCGTGTCGCTCGAAATCTCCAGCAGATCAGCGGTTTTCTTGTGATCTTTTGTCGTTCCCATAAGTACCAGACTGCGGCCATCCTCACTGGCAGAGATCTTTGCGGAGGCGCTCAGTGATCTTTTTAACAACTGAAGCTGATCCTGAGCCTCTTCCGGAAGCGTCACGTAAGTTTTTACGGTTCGAGGCTCAGCAGTGCTGACGTTGAGGCTTTTGTTCGCGTTGAGTTCCCGGACAAGATTGTCCGCAAGTTCCTGAACCTCGGCCGAGCCGGAAACCAAAAGTTCAGACGCTGAATTATCAGCGACAATGTGGATGGCTTCGGTGTCCGAGTCGAGCAACTCCATCAGCATTCTTCTGGCCTCTGACGGTGTCGATTCCGTCAGCCGGTACACTTTGAATTCGCCAGCGTCCTGCGCGACAACGGCCAGAGGAGCGGCAATTGGTACGATTCCGGCCAGCATCACGAGGATGCTTACCGCTGAAATCTGGCGAATTGGCAGATGGCGTTTTGTCATAAAACTGTCGCGGCTGAGGTGCGAGTCGAATTGTTTCGACTCCGAGATGTTTCACTTCGAAACAATCAGAACCCAAACATGCCAAAACAAGGAGGGACAACGAGGCTAAACGGGTTCTCAATTGCCCGCAAGCTGAGCCTGCGGATTCTGCTGATCAGAAATTGCCCGGCTGGTCAATTCAAAGCGGCAGATCGGAAGATGCTGCGCCGATGCGCAGAAGTTTGATCCTGTTCTGCCGATCCACCGGTGCCCCCAGCGGCATTTTTTGCCACAGAATCCGCGCGAAATAATGTATCAACGCAACTCTGATAGTGTTCCTCGTGCTCTTCGGAAGATGAAAACCAAAGGGCCACGCCGGTTCACAATCTCCCGTTCCTGGTCATCGTTTGGCCGATTCAGCAGGAGCCTCGCCCTCCCATCTTCACAATCAATCGCGACTGCCCCCAATGTCGAGCGGGGAACGTCAGTGCCCTGATTTAGGCTGTTGAAAATATAGCCTTGACACGGTTTTTGTTTCCAGCGAGATTTAAGGCAGTTGGGTGGGGTATTCACGGAGGATCGTCAGATGTTGGATTACGTAAGTCCGGTTGGTAAATTGGCGGAGTTCTTCAGGAGTAGTCGCGACCGCTGGAAAGCAAGGTCTGGCAAGTCGCAGCAAAAGATCAAGGCACTTGATGGAAAGGTTCGCGACCTGACCGTAAGCCGTGATGCCTGGAAAGCCAAAGCCAACGATCTGAAAACGCGAACTGGAGGACGGTCGCAGGGCTGATAATAGGCGACCGGCAGACAATACAGCGACGCAGCGAACAAGTAAAAACGCGACCGCCGGTAAGTCGGAGGCGGCGAATATCCAAACCAACGCGGCGCACACGGAAACGCTTCCCGGCACGATGACACGCAGAGTCGTTACCGGAGAACTCCTTGAGAAGGACAACACAGGTCGGCAAAACGCATTGCCTGACGCTGGCTCGCCTCCGCTTTTTTTTGAATCCACCCAAGGGTAGTGGTTTCGCTGCCGACCTGATCAAAATGGCAATCGATTTTTTGATGCTCGGGTTGAGTTTGCGTCAAGTCGAGGGCGTATTCAACTTGATGGGTCAGAGCTTTGGCTTCGATGCGCCAGACCACACCACAGTGCGATTATGGGCGCTGCGAATGGGTTTGTATCTTTGGCAACGCACACCGCCAAAGGCGAGCGATTGGATCTGGATCGTCGATCATGTCGCGCAGGCAAGCGGCGGCAAGTGCCTGTTCATTGTGGGGGTCCGACATTCTGTAATTCAAGACGGCAATTTCGTACTCAAGCATACGGATGTCGCGTTGCTCTACCGCGAAGTGCATTGTCAACGCGCACGAGTCAAAGTCACACGTACACCGTGGGCCGCATTGTCTCCGACTTCGACCACCAGTGCGACTCGCTGCGACCATTTCGATACGTTGGTGTTGTGGGCACAGAAGACGCTCGCTCGCCTGGATGGCGGTCGAATTGGCTTGATCGATAGTACACACATGTTCCGATGGTGAAAATGACGTACTCAGCGGAAAAGCAAGTCAAGCATGAGGGGATGCACCGTGAGAGCGCGCGTCAGTGGCTGTCATCGCAGTCGGCTCTTCCGAAATCGGATCAGCACGCTCGCAAGTACCGGGCGCGTGTGCTCCGTTATTTACGTCACGAGGGAGGCGACCACGCTCGCAACATGGCCGTGCTGGGTACGTCGGACGTGCTGGAATCGTTGTATGGAAAGTACAAGCGCTATACCGATCGCGGGCCGGAAGCCACGCTCAACAGTTCGATTTTGATCTTGCCGATCGCGATGGAGACCCTGAGTACAGAGCTGATCACTGAAGCCATGGAACGCGCCTCGAACAAGTCGCTCAAGGGCTGGTGCGTCAAGACCTTCGGTCGCACAAAACTCAGCCTCCAACGACTGCTCGGCTTCGCTAAACTCGCCTCAGAACCAGCGTGAAGATTAAACCCTGTCAAGACCGTGTTTTCAACAGCCTA
>Ga0209390_10001713_pt1 | contig 41088 bp, 33 predicted proteins | sample BON01_FD_187212 | JGI IMG/M metagenome (GOLD analysis project Ga0209390, IMG submission 187212) | Freshwater microbial communities from Lake Bonney liftoff mats and glacier meltwater in Antarctica - BON-01 (SPAdes) (version 2) | ecosystem: Environmental > Aquatic > Freshwater > Ice > Glacier...
GCCGCTGCGGCCCGAAAAAGGAAGGAGCCCAGCATTGTCTTGACGCCAGCATAACTCGCGGAACATAACCTAAAGGTGGCTCACTTCTCGATGGAAAACCCGGCTCACATTTGCGTGGAAATTAACATAAAGGGCTCAGAGTGAACCGAAAACACAGCGCGCTCTTTTTCAAACTTGTCGCCTTCAAATTTCGCGGTGCCATTGTATGCATGGTACTGCCAATCAGACTGGGCCACGCCCATATCCATGTCACCCGCTTTGATGGCGTTGATGTTGGCAATGGACCCACCTGTCGATGGGGCGGTGCATTTCAGGCCAGTGGTGGCCGAGTCGCGGTTTACAAGGCGGCAGATCGACTGACCGACAACAAAGTAAACGCCGGTTTGTCCGCCGGTACCGATGGTGATGAAACGCTCTTCAGCGCTGGCGGCGGTGGTGGCAAGTGCCATAGTCCCTGCAACTGCCAGGGTTTTAAAATAGCTCATGTGTAACTCCCGTCACATTGTTTCAGTTTTTATTCCGCCACCTTTTTGGCCGCGGTTTGTTCGTAATTTGTCGTCGCCCATCACTCGTGGGCTTGGCTCCAATCCAATTTCGCACAGTATGCGCGCTGCATGGCGCCAACATGTGTTTGATCCGAAAGGCCATTGCTCAACAGCGCCAAAATATTTCGCGGCGCAATCGTGAGGTTGGATTGCCCACACCAAAACGAAACTAAGCCTCAACCAAGCGGCTGCCCGCTGAGTGCACAAGTTTGTCGTTGGGTGGCCCAACACGTTTGGAACATAAGTTCAGACAAGCGGCTGCATTGCTGATGACATGCGTTCTATGCAGCTACCTTAGGCAGGATAAATCTTTATTTCAATAGCGATGATTTATGTTAAAATTATTGATTATTATATAATAATATCAATCTGTTAATACAGCTTCAACGCAAGCGCGGCTCGATATCGATAATTGTTGAAACCTACCGAAATCAGCCCCAAAACCCCTGACTCGTGGTTCCTGCCCGGCCTTACCAGATCGTTTCATGGGTGTGCCTTACCTCTACAGCACCACCAAAATCCAAGGTTCTTATGGACTCTTGCAAGAATAACCCCTAAACGGCGCGCTTGGCCCAGAGAATTCCGGTGCTGGCGGGCGAGGAGGCCTGATGCCAGTCAGGGGTGAGCGGCCTTTGAACGGGCAAAGCGACGCCCCCTGATAGGTAGAAGACAATGGAAAAGATGAATATCGCTGCGCCTTTGGCTGCGGCGCTCGAAGCCAAGGGCTATGCGACCCTTACCCCCGTACAAGAGGCGATGTTGGCCCCCGAAGTGGATGGTCGCGACCTACTGGTATCGGCCCAAACCGGGTCGGGCAAAACGGTTGCATTTGGTATCGCGATTGCGCCCGACTTGTTGAACGGCGCCGATCGGTTCTTGTTCGCTGATGTGCCACAAGCCTTGATCATCGCCCCCACCCGCGAACTCGCGCTGCAAGTGGCCCGCGAATTAGACTGGCTTTACGCCGAGGCTGGCGCGCGGATCGCAACTTGTGTGGGCGGTATGGATTACCGCACCGAAAAGCGCGCGTTGGACCGTGGCGCGCATATCGTCGTCGGCACTCCGGGCCGTTTGCGTGACCATATCGACCGTAAATCGCTGGATTTGTCGGGTCTGAAAGCCGCCGTGCTGGACGAAGCCGACGAAATGCTCGACCTCGGGTTCCGCGATGACCTTGAATATATTTTGGGCCAAGCCCCCGAAGAACGCCGCACCCTGATGTTTTCGGCCACCGTGCCAAAAGCAATTGCGATGCTGGCCAAGGAATTCCAAAACGACGCGCTGCGCATTCAAACGGCTGGTGAGGCCAAGCAGCACGTTGATATTGAATACCGCGCGCTTTCCGTCCAAATGCGTGACCGCGAAAATGCGATTTTCAACCTGCTGCGGTTTTATGAATCGCCGTCTGCGATTGTGTTTTGTAAAACCCGCGCCGCTGTAACCTCGCTGATGGGCCGTATGGGCAACCGTGGGTTCAAGGTTGTGGCGCTGTCGGGTGAACTGAGCCAAGCCGAGCGGACCAATGCGCTGTCTGCCTTGCGCAATGGTCGCGCGAATGTGTGTATCGCCACCGATGTCGCCGCGCGTGGCATCGACCTTCCGGGGCTGGACCTTGTGATCCACGCCGATCTGCCCAGCAATTCCGAGGTGCTTTTGCACCGCTCTGGCCGTACAGGGCGTGCCGGGTCCAAAGGTGTTTCGGCCCTGATCGTGGTGCCATCCGAATTCCGCAAAGCGCAGCGTTTGGTGCAAGGCGCGAAATTGGTCGTCGAATGGGGCTCGGCGCCATCTGCCGATGAGGTGCAAGAGCGTGACGACCAGCGCATTCTGGAACACCCCGCTTTGGGTCCGAATGATGGCGAAGACGGCACGTTGGCCGCAACCTTGCTCGACCGTTTTGGTGCAGAACAAGTGGCGCAGGCTTTTGTGACCATGTGGCGTCAAGGCCGCTCCTCGCCCGAAGTGCTGTCTGATGTGGCAACACCCGGAGAGCGGCCAGAGCCGAAACCGCGTGCGGAATTTGGTGCGTCGGTATGGTATACTATCTCGGTTGGCCACACAGGCAGGGCCGAAGCGCGTTGGTTGCTGCCCAAAATCTGTGAAGCTGGTGGGATCACCAAAGACGGCATCGGTGCGATCCGCGTGCAAACTGACCTGACCTATGTGCAGATCGGCAAGGATGTCGCGGCCAAGTTCGGGGCCGGTTTGGCGCTGGAAGAAGGCGTGGAAATGACCCGCATGGACGGCGAGCCTGTGATGGACCGCCCCGAGCGTCCAACCCGTGCGCCGCGTGCCGAAAAGCCTGCCTACAAGGCAAAGCCGTCGCGCTTTGTCGAAGACGACGCGCCTTTGGCCGAGCGTAAACCCTATACCAAGCGTGAACCTGCTGCGGCCAAACCTGCCGGCAAGCCTGCTTGGGCCGCTGATGATGGTCCTGCCAAGGGGTTTGAGGTGCGCGAAGGCGAAAAGCCAAAGCGCGCACCTGCGAAAAAGCCCTATGCCAAAGCTGAAGGTGCCAAGCCTTATGCCAAAGCCGACGGTGAGAAAAAGCCCTATGCCAAAAAGGCCGATGGTGAGAAAAAGGCTTGGGTAAAGCGCGAAGAGGGTGACGGCAAGCCATGGGAAAAGCGCGACGCTGCCCCGCGCAAGCCGTATGTGAAACGCGGTGACGCCGCTGAAGGCGCCAAGCCCTATGCCAAGCGTGAAGAGGGTGCGAAACCCTATGCCAAACGCGAAGACGGCGCCAAGCCTTACGCCCCTCGTGGCGCAAGCCCCGAAGCAGGCGGCGATCGCAAGCCTCGCTGGAAGCCCGAAGAAGGGGCATCGGCCAAGCCACGCTCGGCTGGGTTTAAGTCACACGGCGCGGGCAAGCCTGCCGCGGGTGCCGATGCGCGGCCTGCGCGGTCAGCCGGTTTTAAATCGCATTCCAGTGAAGGCAAAAGCTTTGGCAAACCGGGTGGCAAGCCTGCCGGTAAACCCTTTGCCAAACCTGCCAAGCCAAAGGCAAACCCAACCGACACCAGCAAACGCTTTGTTCCGCCAAAAAAGGGCTGAACGGGTTTGAGTGGTGCTTAAAGACGGCCCGGTGCAATTGCGCCGGGCCTTTTTCGTGCCGTACGGCCTAGGCTCACCTATGCCTTTGCGAGGATTCAAACGCTCACCTCCCAAGCTCTTAGGCAACTTCAGCAGCTTCAGGGGCCACCGGGCGCGCCACGTCGGGGCAATGTTTTGCAAGCGCCGCCATAATCGCCGTTTTGCGCAACGGCTTGGTTAGGTATTCGTCAATCCCGGCCGCAAGGATAGAGGTATCATCGCCGTCCATCGCATGGGCGGTCAAAGCGACAATTGGCACATGGCCTCCAAGTGATTTTTCAAGGTCTCGAATGGCCCGCGCTGCGGCTTTGCCATCCATTTCAGGCATGGAAATATCCATAAAAATTAAATCAGGTTTTAGGGTTTCAAACAACTCCACCGCCTCGCGGCCATTATCGGCAAAGGTCAGGTCAATGTGTAGATCTTTGACCATCTTGCGAAACACCAATTGGTTGGTGCGATTATCCTCGGCGGCCAGCACGCGCATTAGGCGACGGTCACCCACAGCAGGCAGCGGCTTGGCCGCGGGGGCAGGCGCGGGCTTATTCAGATTGCGCAAGCGGCGGTACAGCTCAGACCGCAGCAGGGGTTTTTGCAAAACAGCGGCAAGATGGGCATGGCCGCTGCCATCACACGCCGCCGCCGGGTTGGACGAAAACAGCACAATAGGCAAAGTATACCCAAGTTCGCGCAGCTTTTCAGACAGTTGCAGCCCGTTCATTTCGGGCATTTCATGGTCCGTGATCAGCACGTCATAGCCATCATCCCGCGCCAATTCCGCAATAACGTCGGCCCCCGAGCGGCACAATGTTACCTCCATGCCGCAGGTCACCAACTGACGTTCCAAAATGGTCCGGTTGATGAACTGATCATCCACCACCAACGCCCGGCGCAGCGATACTGGCACCAGCATCGAGCTTTGATCTTCGGCCACGGGCAACAGCAGCCGGAACCCAAAACATGACCCTTTGCCAAGCTCACTATCAACCCACACCGACCCCTCCATCCGCTCTACCAAGCTTTTGGTGATCGCGAGGCCAAGCCCGGTGCCTTCAAACTTGCGGTTCGCCTCCGACTCAACCTGATTGAATTGGCCAAACACATGGTCAAGCTGATCGGCCGGAATGCCAATCCCCGTATCTTCAACCGAGATATGCAGTTGCTGCTGGCCGGGGTCCGTTTCCAGCCCGACAATACGGATCAGCACATGGCCTTTTTCGGTAAACTTCACCGCATTGCCGACAAGATTGGTCAAAATCTGCCGCAAGCGCCCCGCATCGCCAATAAAACGGGTTGGCAAAAACAGATCATAATCAATCATTAAATCCAAGCCCCCGGCGCGCGCGCGCGGTTGCAAAAGCATCGCCACCTCATGGATAAGTCGTTCTAGATCAAATGGTTCGGGGTGCAGCGTCAGTCGTTCCGCCTCAATCTTGGAATAATCAAGGATGTCGTTGATGATCACCAACAACGCCTCACCCGATGACCTTATGGTTTCCGCGAACAAGCGTTGCTCTTCGTTCAACCCGGTATCACACAGCAATTCCGCCATGCCGACCACGCCATTCATTGGGGTGCGAATTTCATGGCTCATATTGGCCAGAAAGGCCGATTTGGCGCGGTTTGCAGCCTCGGCCGCCTTGCGGGCCACGTCCAAAGCGGCCTGCTGTTCCTTTTGATGCGTGATATCAACGCGCAACCCAACGCGGCCCCCATCGGGGGTGGGCTGTTCCAACACCCGCAGCCAGCGACCGCCAGCCAGCGCTTGCTCCACAATCGACGACTCCCCTAAATGCCGGTCAAGGCGCTCTTTTAGCCAGCCGTCTTCGCGGCCAATCGCATCAATATATTGCCCGCGCTCAAGGCCAAATTGCAAAATGTCTTTGAAATGTGCGCCCGGCACCATCGCCTCGGCGCTTTCGGGATAAAGCTCGCGGTAGCGCTGGTTGCAGGCCAAAAGCTGATCATTGCGGTCATACAACACAAAGCCGTCTGGAATAGCCTCCAGTGCTGCCCAGATTCGCATTTGTTCCGTAATATCAAGGACTAGACACACCATGTCCCCGTCCCGCGCGCGCCGGTCAACCAACCGTAGCCATTGCCCAGCCGAGGTCTTAACCACCTCGGGCGCGATCGTCTGGCCGTCCCAGCGCGCGATGATACGGTTCACCCATTCCTCCGGGCTGGCATCGCCAATATCGGCCATCCCTTCCTCGGCTGTCAGCTTCAATATCTCGCGGTAGGGCGTGCCAGGGCCAACATTATACTCGGCATAGGGGGCAAGATAGGCGCGATTGGCAACCAAAAGTCGCTGCTCTGGGTCAAACACCGCAAAGCCATCGTGCAGCGCATTCACAGAATCACGCAGCCGCCGTTCCGCCATTACCGCCGATGTATGCGCCGCCTCCAGATCTGATAAAAACCGAGAGTTCTGGCCTTTCAACATCTGCGCCTCGGTCACAGCCGCTTTGGTGACATGGCGTTGTTCAACAATCTGCTCTGACAAGGCACGCGCATGCAGCGCCAATTTTTCATTAGCGGCAAAGAGTTCGCGTTGTTTTTGCTCCAAAAGCCGTTCGGCGGCCATGCGCGCGCGCCGTTCCTTTGCCAGCCTGTCAACAATATCCATGCTCAAATTAACCGACGCCCCCTGCCATTGCCCGACACTCACCGATCAAGATGAAGCATAGGTTAACAGGCCACGGTTTTGGCAGACTCCTTGCCTTTTCAAAGCACCTCGTGTCAGGATTGTTGCAAGCTTGTGGGCTTCGGTCGGGCGCCGCACGTTTTGATTTGTGGGGGATTATTGATGTCGTTTTTGAAAAACTTGGGGCTTTCCACGCTTTTGGTTGCAAGTTTTGCGACGGTACTCCCCAGCCTTGCCACCGCCCAAACCCTGATCCCGGAAAAACGGTTTTTGATGGCAAGCGATGCCGATTTGCCGGGCGGTGATATTGCGTCCTTGTTTGATACCACGATGGATTCTTGCCAAAAAGCTTGCGTTTCCAACGCCTCTTGCACTGCCATCACCTTCAATTCCCGCAATGGCTCGTGCTTTTTGAAATCAAACCCTGATGCCCCTGCCGATTATGCGGGTGCGTTTTCGGGCCTTGTTGTTCAAACCCCCGCTTGGGCCACGGATTTGGCCAAAACCCGCGCCGCTGATTTAGCCTTTCTGCGCCCCACCGATTTTGACGCCGCCCTTGCGCAGGCGTCAGGCCTAGGCGTTCTGCATATAACAGGTCCGTGGAGCGTGCGTGAGCATCTGGACGCCGCCGCAAATGCCGATGGGCGCGGTGATCAACGCACGGCCAGCGCCTATGTCGGGGCCGCCCTGAACATCACCGATGCCGCTATGGATTGGGCAGAATATGCCCGCCTTTTGGGGGTCGCCGCAAACCAGAATTCTTCGGCTAAAACTGAACTTGAGCAGCGCGCACTCTCTGCCACAGTCAACGGTTATCTGCGCGCCGATACGCCGGGTTTGCGCCATAGCCTTCTGGCCGATATGGCAAACCTGTTAGAATCCGCAGGCCGAGGCCGCGAGATGGTGCCAGCCCTGCGCTTGGCCCAAGACATCCAAGCCCGCAGCGATACCGAAACCGCCCTTGATACCGCAATCGGCAAATACGGGTTTCGGGTGACCGAGCATGATGTGCAATCGGACAGCGCTCGCCCGCGCATTTGCGCCAGTTTTTCTGACACGCTGGCCAAAACCGGCGTGGACTTTGAAAAATTTGTGCAGATGGATCAAGCGGGCCTGACGGTAGAGCGTGCAGGCGATCAGATGCTCTGTGTCGAAGGCGTGACCCACGGCGAACGCCACAGCCTGACCTTCCGCGCAGGCATTCCGGCGGCAGATGGGCAAGTGACTGTAAAGCCAGTCACAATCACCGCCTATGTGCGTGATCGTACACCTGCCGTACGCTTTGCAGGCCGGGCTTATATCTTGCCAAAACTGGGTGATGGGGCCGCTGTACCGTTGGAATCGGTGAATGCCGCCACAGTCGACCTAACGCTGTACCGCGTGACCGACCGCAACATCCTGCGCGCCATTCAAGGCGATTATTTTGGCGACCCCATGCCCTATTGGCGCGAGGATGAGTTTACTAGCGGCGTGGGGGCTGAAATCTGGAAAGGCACGGCCGATCTGGCGGTTGAGGTGAACAAAGACATGACCACCCGCCTGCCGATGGTTGAACCCTTGGCAGGCCAAGGTGCTGGTATCTTTGCCCTGCGCGCGCAGGTGCAAGGCAAATCGGGCGATGAAATTGCTCCGGCTTGGCAGTGGTTTGTGGTGTCCGATCTGGGGATCACCACCCTTAGCGGGATTGATGGCTTGCATGTCGTCGTGCGCAGTCTTGGCACGGCGGGGCCAAAGCCGGGTGTGGCCGTGGAACTCCTTAGCCGCAGCAATGAGGTGTTGGGGACCGTTGAAACCGATGCGCAGGGCTATGCGATGTTTCCCGCCGCCTTGGCGCGCGGCACAGGCGGGCTTGCGCCTGCCATGGTGGTGGCCAAGGACAGCGCTGATGACATGGCGTTTTTGTCGCTGACCGACCCGGAATTTGACCTGTCTGACCGAGGCGTCGAAGGCCGCGAGCCTGCCCCTCCCATTGATGTGTTTCTGACCACCGATCGCGGAGCCTACCGTGCAGGTGAAACCGTCTATGCCACGGCCCTGTCGCGTGACGCGCAAGCCATGGCGATTGAAGGCCTGCCCTTAACCGCAATCGTAAAGCGCCCGGATGGCGTGGAATATTCCCGCACGCAGGCCACAGATGCGGGTGCGGGTGGCCATGTGTTTGCCTTGCCCATCGCAGGCAGCGCCCCGCGTGGCGTGTGGCGGTTGGAACTGCGCGCCGATCTGGATGCCGCCCCCTTGGCCGCCCAAACCTTCTTGGTTGAAGATTTCTTGCCCGAACGCATTGATTTCACGCTTGCCCTGCCAGACGGCCCTATCCGCTTGGGCGATACGCCCAATATGATGGTTGAGGCGAAATACCTGTTCGGCGCCCCCGGTGCCGATCTTGCCATCGAAGGCGATGTAATCTTGCGCGCAGCCAAAGGTCTTGCAGCCTTTCCCGGCTATCAGTTTGGCCGCGCCGATGAACCCTTTTCCACCCGGATCGAAGGCTTTGGTGGCACTGTCACGGATGCCGCAGGCAGCGCCGATGTGCCGCTAACCATGGCCGATGTACCAGACCCCGCCCGCCCCTTGGAACTGGTGGTCGTGACCCGCATTGCCGAAGGCTCGGGCCGCCCTGTGGAACGGCGCACCACCCGCGCCTTGCAACCCGTCGCAGCGATGATTGGCGTAAAGCCGATGTTTGATGGCGTGGTCAAGGAAAGCTCGGACGCGCAGTTTGCGCTGCTTGCCGTTGGGCCAGATGAAACACCTGTCGCAATGCCGGTGAAATGGGAATTGTCGCGCATTGAAACGCGCTATCAGTGGTATCAGGAATATGGAAATTGGTCTTGGGAACCCGTCAGCAGCCGTGAACGCGTGGTGGATGGGGTGGCAGATTTGGGGTCTGCGCCGTTGCAAGTGGCCTCCCCCGTAACTTGGGGCGAATATGAATTGGTGGTGGACCAAGTCGGCGGGGCGGCCTCAACTTCCGTCCAATTCTACGCCGGTTGGTATGCGCCCGCCGATGTGACCAGCACCCCTGACACGCTGGAACTATCCTTAGACAAACCCGCCTATAAACCGGGTGATGTCGCGCAATTGCGCATCGTGCCGCGCGCCGCCGGCACCGCACTGATTTCGGTGCTGTCAAACCGTTTGGTCACCATGAAGATGGTTGAAGTGACGGCCGGCGAAAACACCATCCCGCTGGAGGTAACCGCCGATTGGGGCGCAGGCGTTTACGTCACCGCATCAGTTTTGCGGCCTATGGATGTAGCCGCAGGCCGCAACCCGGCCCGCGCGATGGGCCTTGCCCATGCCAGCATTGATCTCGGCGACAAAGCTTTGGCTGCGGTGATCGAGGTCGCTCCTGAGGTGGCCCCGCGTGGCCCAATGAATGTGGCCGTCAAGCTAGACGGTCTGGTCGCTGGCGATACCGCCTATGCTACAATCGCCGCCGTCGATGTTGGCATCCTGAACCTGACCTCCTTCAAATCCCCTGACCCCAAAGGCCATTACTTTGGCCAGCGCAAACTGGGCGTGGGCATCCGTGATGTTTACGGCCGCTTGATTGACGGGCTGAACGGTGCTTCTGGCACCGTCCGTTCAGGCGGTGACAGTGCCGCCCAAGCCCGGCTAGAGGCCCCACCCCCAACCGAAGAACTGGTCGCCTATTTCACAGGCCCCGTGACTGTGGGCGCCGATGGCTATGCCCGCGCCACCTTTGATATGCCGTCCTTTAACGGCACTGTCCGGGTGATGGCGGTGGTCTGGTCCAAACGTGGCGTTGGCCAAGCACAAGCCGATGTGCTTGTGCGTGACCCGATTGTGGTCACGGCATCCGTACCGCGTTTCATGGCACCGGGCGATGAAAGCCGGGTTTTGTTGGAAATTGTCCATGCCACCGGGCCTGCGGGCCGCATGGGACTTGATGTAACCGCAAATGGCGTGACGCTGGGTGCAGTGCCTTCGGGCTTTGATCTGGCAAACCTAGGCAAGGCGGTGTTTTCCATCCCCGTAGTTGCTGGTGCCGAAGGCGTGCAAAGCGTGGAAATCGCGCTGACCACCCCCGATGGCAAGCAATTGACCAAAACCCTGCAAATCCCTGTCCAACGCGGCGACCCCGAGATGGCCCGCACCACACGGCTGGACCTTGCCGCAGGCCAAACCTTTACGCTCGACCAAGCCGCGTTTGACGGGTTTGCGTCGGGGTCAGGCCTTGCCACACTGGCCATTGGGCCGATTGCACGGCTGGATGCGCCGGGGCTACTCGCCGCCCTCGACCGCTATCCATATGGCTGCACCGAACAGATCACCTCACGCGCGTTACCCTTGATCTATTTTGACCAAGTGGCCCAAGCGATGCAGTTAAAAGGGGCCGACAATATCAGCACCCGCATTTCCCAAGCAGTGGCCGAGGTGCTGACCAATCAATCGTCGGAAGGTGGCTTTGGCCTTTGGGGGCCATCCCAAGGTGATGCGTGGCTCGATGCCTATGTCACCGATTTCCTCAGCCGCGCACGGGCGCAAGGCTACACCGTCCCCGATATGGCTTTCCGCTCCGCTTTGGACAATTTGCGCAACCGCGTGAACTATACCGCCGATTTCGATGAAGGCGGCGAGGCGCTGGCCTATGCGCTGATGGTTCTGGCGCGCGAAGGGGCGGCAGCGATTGGCGACTTGCGCTATTACGCTGATGTAAAGGCTGATGCGTTTTCCACCCCGATTGCACAGGCGCAACTTGGGGCCGCTTTGGCCAGCTATGGCGACCAACGCCGCGCCGATGCGATGTTCACCAAGGCCGGCGCGCGCATTGCGGCAAATACCGCCTTTAACGACGCGCAGGTGTACCGCATAGACTATGGCAGCAGTCGCCGCGATGCCGCCGCCGTTCTGACCTTGGCGGTGGAGGCTGGGTCCAACGCGCTGGACCGTGATGCGCTGGCGGTGGCCTTGCGGCCCAACGGGCGTACCTTGTCCACGCAAGAGGCTACATGGACACTGTTGGCCGCAAACGCGCTGATAGACCGGCCCGGAACCGATGGCATCACCTTGAACGGTGCCACAATTGACGGGCCATTGGTGCGGGTGCTGAAAGCAGGCGATCCGCAAACAGTCGCCGTGGCCAACGGCTCGGGTAAACCCGCAACCCTCACGCTTACCGCCTACGGCGTGCCGGATGTGCCGGGACCAGCGGGCGGCAACGGTTATGCCATCACGCGCAGCTATTTCACGGAAAGTGGCGTACCCGTCTCGCTGGAAAATGGCGTGGCCGCAGGCTCGCGCTATGTGGTGGTGTTAGAGGTGGTTCCCTTTGGCACTGCCGAGGCGCGGTTGATGGTATCCGATCCCCTGCCCGCCGGGTTTGAAATCGACAACCCCAACCTGCTGCGCGGTGGCGATATCGGCGGGTTTGATTGGCTGGATGTGCAAAACGATGTGGAACACAGCGAGTTTCGCCAAGACCGTTTCCTGACCGCCGTCGATTGGAGCGGGGGCGACACCTTGCGCCTTGCCTATGTCGTGCGCGCCGTGTCGCCCGGCAGCTTCCACCACCCCGCCGCCTCGGTCGAGGATATGTACCGCCCCGATTACCGCGCGCAAACGGCTGCGGGCCGCGTGGTGATTGCCGAGTGATGCAACGCGCCCGCCCCCTCTTTGCCTTGGCCTTTGCTCTTTGGGCCGGGGCCATAGCACGGGATGCGGGCGATGCGTGGGTCAATGCAACCCAACTGCCTGATTTGGGCATCGAAACCTCGGTCGAAGTCCTCGCCCGCGATGGCCGCCTTTTGCGCGCCTATACCGTGGCCGATGGGCGCTGGCGTATGGCTGTGGCCGAGGGCGCGGTGGACCCGGCCTTTACCGCCATGCTGGTCGCCTATGAGGATAAGCGCTTTTACCATCACGCAGGCGTGGACCTTTGGGCCATGGCGCGGGCAGGCGCACAAGCCTTACGGCACGGGCGCGTGGTTTCGGGCGGATCGACCCTAACCATGCAAGTTGCACGGTTGTTTGAGGACAGCGGCACCGGCCAACTTGCAGGCAAACTCCGCCAAGCGCGGGTGGCCATGGCGCTGGAACGGCGGCTGACCAAAGCCCAAATTTTGCACCTATACTACCAAATCGCCCCCTATGGCGGAAATTTGGAAGGCGTACGCGCGGCATCGCTTGCCTATTTCGGCAAAGAACCCCGGCGGCTGACCCCGGCGCAATCGGCCTTGCTGGTTGCCCTGCCGCAATCCCCCGAAGGGCGCAGGCCCGACCGCGCGCCAAAATCAGCACAAGCGGCACGCGAAAAAGTGCTGGCCCGTGCCGTGGTAGCAGGCGTGATAGAAGCGGATCAAGGCGTGGCCGCAAACCGTGAAGCCGTGCCGACCACCCGCCGCGATTTCCCCGCCCTCGCTCCGCATCTGGCCGATAGGGTCACAGCCGCCGCCTCAAATGCCCCCCTGATCCGCACCACAATTGATGCCGCCTTGCAAACGCGGATTGAGTCGCTGGCCGTCCAAGCGGTCGCAGCCCACGGCGCGCGCTTGCAAGTGGCGATTGTGGTGGCTGATCACCGTTCGGGTGAAATGCTGGCCAGTGTTGGTTCATCGGCCTACCGCGCCGATGCGCGACTGGGGTTTGTCGATATGACACGAGCATGGCGCAGCCCCGGCTCTACGCTGAAACCCTTGGTCTACGGCTTGGCGTTTGACCAAGGCCTGGCCCATCCCGAGACCTTGATAGACGACAGACCGATGGATTTTGGCGGCTACGCCCCGCAGAATTTTGATAAGCAGTTTCGCGGCACGGTGCGGGTGCGTGAGGCGCTGCAATTGTCCCTAAACCTGCCCGTTGTGGCGCTGACCGATGCGTTGGGGCCAGCCAAATTGCTGGCCGCAATGCGCCGCGCAGGCGTGGATGCGCGGATTCCCGGTGGCAAACCGGGGCTGGCGGTGGCACTGGGCGGTTTGGGTGTGACGCTGGAAGATATGGTCAGCCTTTACGCAGCACTTGCGCGGGGTGGCGTGGCCCGCCCTTTGCATGTGACGGGTAACACGGGTGACGGGTTTGAAGGCGCGCGCGTATTGTCGGCAGTGGCGGCATGGCAGGTGGGCGATATTCTGTCGGGCATGCCGCCGCCTGCGGGCGCGCCTGCCAATCGTTTGGCCTATAAAACCGGGACAAGCTATGGCCACCGCGATGCGTGGGCGATTGGGTTTGACGGCGCGCATGTGATTGGCGTTTGGATGGGGCGGGCCGATGGCACGCCCGTGCCGGGAGCCTTTGGTGGCGACTTGGCAGCGCCTGTGCTGTTCCAAGCTTTTGCCCGCCTGAAACGTAGCTTGGACCCTTTGCCCCCACCGCCTGCCGCCACGCTGATGGTGACCAATGCCGCCTTGCGTCAGCCCTTGCGCCAGTTTCGTGCACGCGGCGCCGCGTTTGAGGCGGCGGATGCCCCCGCCGTGGCCTTTCCCCCAGATGGGGCAGAGGTAGAGTTGATGGCTGATGAATTGTTGCTGCGCGTACGTGGGGGCATTGGGCCGTTCACATGGTTGGTTGACGGGCAGCCTGTGGTTGTCGCGGCCCGTGGGCGTGAGGCGGTGGTGCCAAGCCTTGGGCCGGGGTTTGTGGTGCTGTCCGTTATTGACGGAGATGGGCGGTCGGCGAGGGCGCAAGTGCGGTTGCGTTAGAGGGTGGGTATGCGGCTGGCAGCCGGGGAGGGCTGCCTGCCCTCCCGCCAGCCATTGTTTTTGAACCAATGGCAAACAATAGCTGGCCCTCCCGGGGATATTTTGGAACAGATGATGAAGTGTTAGAGCCGTTCTATTGCGATGGCGATGCCTTGGCCACCGCCGATGCACATGGTGATGAGGCCGATTTTGCCGCCCGTGCGTTGCAGCTCATACAGGGCTTTGACGGTCAGGATGGCGCCCGTGGCCCCGACCGGGTGGCCCAAGGCGATTGCACCGCCGTTTGGATTGACGCGGGTGGGATCGAGGCCAAGAGTGTTTGTGACGGCGAGGGCTTGGGCGGCAAATGCCTCATTCGACTCAATCACGTCAAAATCGTTGGGGGTCAGGCCAGTTTTCGCCATCAGCGCCTTGACCGCCGGGATCGGGCCATAGCCCATCACATCGGGCCGCACCCCTGCGGTGGCATAGCCAAGGATACGGGCCAGTGGTTTCAGGCCTGCCTTGTTAGCTGCATCGGCGCGACCCAGCACCAGCGCTGCGGCACCGTCATTGATGCCCGACGCGTTGCCAGCCGTCACGGTGCCGTCCTTTTTAAACACCGGGCGCAGGGCGGCGAGGGATGCGAGGGTTGAGGGTTTGGGATGCTCATCGGTGCCAAACATCACCACGCCTTTGCGGGTTTTCACCTCTATCGGCGCAATCTGATCGGTGAAATACCCCTGCGCAATCGCATGGGCCGCGCGGGTTTGGCTTTGCGCGGCAAAAGCGTCTTGGTCTTCGCGGGAAATGTGGGATTCGGCCGCCACATTTTCAGCTGTGACCCCCATATGCCCCGCCCCAAACGGGCAGGTTAGCGCGCCTGTCATCATATCTAGCGCCGATGTATCACCCATTTTCTGCCCCCAGCGGGCCGACGACAGGATATGCGGGCTGCGGCTCATACATTCCGCGCCACCGGCCAAAGCAAAATCAGCATCCCCCAGCATCAGCGCTTGGGTCGCCGAAACAATCGCCTGCGCGCCCGACCCGCAGAGCCGGTTCACGTTCATCGCAGGCGTGGTGTCGGGGATGCCCGCGTTGATGGCGGCCACGCGCGACAGGTACATATCGCGCGGTTCGGTGTTGATGACATGGCCAAACACCACTTGGCCGATTTGACCGGGTTCAATCCCTGCGCGCGTGATCGCCGCACGGCTGGCATGGGCGGCAAGGTCAATAGGCGCAAAGCCGGAAAGCGCGCCGCCAAATGTGCCAATTGCGGTGCGCGCACCAGAGAGGATGACGATATCGGTCATAGGATCAGCCTTTGGGTTGGTGGTTATCAGGATGGGCGGCCTGCACCGCCGCAAGGGTTTCAAGCGATGTGACGATAGCAGAAATCCGTGGCAGGGTTGCAAGGTCCAACCCGATACGCCGGGCGTTATAGACCTGTGGGATCAGGCAAATATCGGGCAGCGTGACGCTGTCGCCGTGGCAAAAGCGACCCCCGCCCGAAAAGCCTGTTTTGGGGTGGCCCAGCATCGCCTCAAACGCCATCAACCCTTTGGTGATGAAATGGTTTTGCCAGCTTTCAACGGTTACCCCGCCATTGGAATGGGCCGCCGCATAGCTGCGCACAGACAGGTTGCACACGGGTGCCGTTTCCATCGCGATGGCATAGGCCAAAGCACGGGTGCGGGCGCGGCCGGGGGCATCGGGCGGCAGGAAGTCGGCACCATGCACCTCATCCAGATACTCCAGAATAGACAGGGATTGCGTCAGCGTCAGCCCATCAATCTCTAGTGTAGGCACAAGGCCTTGGGGGTTGCGCGCAAGGTTTTCAGCGCTGGTTTGTGCGCCCTTGACCAGATCAACCGGCACCGAAACATAAGGCAGGCCCAAAAGGTTCAGGCCAATCCGCACCCGGTACGCGGCGGAGGATCGCCAATAGTCATATAATGTGATCATCGCCCCCCCCCTTGATCCGCGAAACGCTTCAAAGAAAGACTGCATCGCGGCCCTTAATATCGCAAGGGCCGTGTTGGGTTACGTTGCGCGAGACATCGCCAAACCAACCGCCGCCCAGACTTGCCCGGACCCGCCCGGCCCGAACGGCGTGTGGCGTTACAAAAAGCGGCGCGGCCCGACAGACCCATCGCGCAAACCCTGCCCACCCGACAGCAACCGCCAAATATGCACCATGGTCAAAGTGTCATCTGCCACAGCCCCCTGATGCACATGATCTGCAAGTTTTAAAACCCGAATTCCGTCAATCATTTCTACAGTCATTTTGGCACCCTAAAAGACGCGCCCTCACCGTCAAACCTGCCAGCCCGCTATTAACGAATCCTTACTTCTCACCCTTAAACGCACGGTTCTACTGCCCCTTATTTCCCTAAGATTTGTGCCTCTATTTGCCCCAAAGTGTACCACTTAGATTTGGGGTTCGACGCAAACAGGCCAAGCCGCTAGCATGGGCGCAAAGGAGGATCCCCATGACCTATTATGAAACCTTCGTGGCCCCCGTGCCGCGCGACAAACTCGATGCCTATTTCGCCCTATCCGCCCAGATGGTGCCAATGTGGAAAGCGCGTGGTGCGCTGTCCGTGGTCGAAACGCGGCCCGAAAATGTGCCGATCGGCAAGCTCACCTCCTTTCCGCAGGCAGTGCAATGCAGCGACGATGAAGTGCCGGTCTTTGGCTTTATGACCTTTCATGACCGCCCGCACCGCGACCGTGTGATGGAACAAGCGATGGCCGATCCCGCGATCGGGGCGCTGATGATGCAAGCCCCTTTGGACGGCAAGCGCATGATCTTTGGCGGCTTTAGTGCCGAAATTGAAGGGTAGAACCGGAATGAACCGTGTTGTGTTGCTCGGCACCAAAGGTGGCCCCGCCATTCGCGCCGGCGGTGCCATGCCGACCTCTAGCCTGTTGGAACTTGACGGGCGCAGGGTGGTGATTGACTGCGGGCTGGGTGTCACCAAAGGGCTGGTAGAGGCGGGGATAGACCTGAAAACCCTGGATCTGATCTTTATCACCCATCTGCATTCCGACCATTTGCTGGAACTGGGGCCGCTCATCCATACCGCTTGGACCACGGGCCTGAAAACGCCGATCACCGTTTACGGCCCGCAGGGGATAGACGGATACTGGGCAGGTTTCATGGCCTCGGTGTCTTACGATAATTCCATCCGCGTCTATGACGAAGGCCGCACACCTTTGGAAGAATTAGTCACTATACAGGCCTATGATGAAGGTTTGGTGATGGCAGGCCCCTTGCAGGCCCACGCCTTGCGCGTCCCGCACCCCCCGATCAAAGATTGCTTTGCGCTGCGGTTTGATGGCTCTAAAACGGTCACCTTTAGCGGAGATACCGCCTATTTCCCACCTTTGGCTGAATTCGCCAAAGGCTCTGACCTTTTGGTCCACGAAGCGCTGCTTCCCGCAGGCGTAGAGACTATTATCGCCAAAACCGGCCTTGGCGATAAGCTGCGCAACCACCTCTACGCCTCCCACACTAAGGCAAGCGATGTTGGCCGCATTGCCCATGCCGCAGGCGTTGGGCGCTTGGCGTTGAACCACCTTGTCCCCGCCGATGACCCCACCATCGACCCGCAAGATTGGCTTTCGCAGGTGGCGCAGGTGTGGAATGGTCCGGCAATTGTCGGAACGGATGGGTTGGAGATTATACTGTGAAATTGATGCGTTCATGGGTGGAAAGTGCCAATACCCCGGAAACAGAGTTTCCCTTGAACAACCTGCCCTACGGCGTGTTCTCGCTGGATGGTGACGATCCCCGCTGCGGCGTGGCGATTGGCGATATGGTTTTGGACTTGGCCGCAATGGAGGCCGCAGGCCTTTTGCGCATCGCCGATGATATGGTGCTGGACGTGCCGTTCTGGAATGAGGTGATGGAACTGGGACCAGAGGCTTGGGCGCGGTTGCGTGTGCTGCTGCTCGGCTTTCTGGGCGAGGGTGCCGAAAGCCGCGGCGTGGTCGCGCATTACCTGATCCCGCAAGCGCGGGTGCAGATGCATATGCCTCTCTTGGTGGCCGAACATACCGATTTTTACGCGAGCCTGCAGCATGCCCGCAATATGGGCGCCATTCTGCGTGGCTCGCCCGATTTGCCCGCCAATTGGCTGCACATCCCAATCGGCTATAGTGGCAGGGCGTCATCAGTCGTGGTGTCTGGCACCGACATTCACCGCCCCTTGGGGCAAACCCGCGCGCCTGATGTGGCCATGCCTAGTTTCGGTCCGTCCAAACAGTTAGATATGGAGCTGGAAATCGGGGCGATTGTCGGCACTGGATCGACCCTAGGCCAGCCCATCACCACAGCCCAAGCCGCCAAGATGATCTTTGGCTTTGTGCTGCTGAACGATTGGTCCGCCCGCGATATCCAGGGCTGGGAATGCCAACCGCTTGGCCCCTTCCAAGGCAAAGCCTTTGGCACCACAATCAGCCCGTGGATCATAAGTTCGGCAGCGTTAGAGCCGTTTCGCTGTGCTGGCCCCGCGCGCGAGGTGCCGCTTCTGCCCTATCTGCACGAAAAGACACCGGGGTTTTACAACATCGACTTGCAGGTCGATATGCAGCCCGCAGGCGCAGCCCAAGCCACCACGATTACCCGCACCAATTACAACCGCATGTATTATTCCGCCGTTCAACAACTGACCCATCACGCGGTCTGCGGCTGTGAAATGAATCCCGGCGATCTGCTCGGCTCAGGCACCATATCCGGCCCCGATCGGGGTGAGTTCGGCTCGTTGATGGAGCTTTCTTGGGGCGGCAAACAGCCCTATACGCTTGATACCGGAGAGACACGCACATTCATTGAGGATGGCGATACCCTTACCTTGCGCGGCCATGCCCAAGGTGATGGCTACCGCGTGGGCTTTGGCGTTTGTGCTGGGCGCATATTGCCCGCGCTAAAAATGCTGGGTTGGGAATGATGCGCGCTCTGGCCATAGGCCACGGCCCACGTTAAAAGCCAGCCATGCGCCACACATTGACCGAGATTTACGAGGCTAAAGTCGCCGAAGGCAGCCTGCGGGCCGACCCCGCGCAACACGCCATTTTGCCTGTATTAGAGACGTTGCGGGTTTGGGCCGAGGCGCAAGGCGCGCGCAAAACCGGTCGGCTGTCCGGGTTGTTTCGCAAGGAAGTACCCGTGCCAAAGGGTCTCTATCTTTGGGGCGGCGTGGGGCGTGGCAAGTCGATGGTGATGGACCTGTTTGTCGCCGCAACCGATACCCCTGCCAAGCGGCGTGTGCATTTCCACGCCTTTATGCAAGAGATCCACAAAGGCATGCATGAGGCCCGCAAAAAAGGTGTCGATGACGCGCTGGAACCCGTGGCAGAAGGTATTATCCGCAGTGTGCGCTTGCTCGCGTTTGACGAAATGCAAATCACCGATATCACCGATGCGATGATCGTCGGGCGCTTGTTTGAAAAACTGTTCGCGGCGGGGGTTGTGGTGGTGACCACCTCGAACCGTGTCCCCGAAGATCTGTACAAAGACGGGCTGAACCGCGCGATATTCTTGCCCTTTATCGACCGTTTGCGCGACAAAATGCAGGTCGTGGCGCTGGAAAGCCCTAATGATTACCGCCAACACCGGCTGGAAGGCGCGCAGGTCTATTTCCACCCCGCAGGCAAATCCCGCGCCGCAATTGATGCCATTTGGGCCGATCTTTCGGGCGGTGGTGGCGAGGCGCTGCACCTGCCCGTGAATGGCCGCGAGGTAGAGCTGCCGCGCTTTGCCAACGGCGTAGGCCGCGCCACGTTTTGGGAGCTTTGTGCCAAACCCCTTGGCCCTGCCGATTATCTGGCCATCGCCTCAGCGGTAAGGGTGCTGATATTAGAAGATATCCCGCAGCTTTCCTCTAGCAACTACAACGAGGCCAAGCGTTTTGTAACCCTGATCGACGCGCTTTATGAAGCACGCGTGCGCCTGATCGCGTCGGCAGCGGAAACGCCAGAGCGGCTTTATATCGAAGGCTCGGGTAGTTTTGAATTTGAACGCACGGCCAGCCGATTGCGCGAAATGCAGGCGATTGATTGGGGGCAATAGCCCCTAAAGCATCTGCCAAATCAACCGCAGCGCCAGCACGGTTGAGGTGATGACCAGCAACGGCTTGATAACCTTAGACCCGATACGCATGGCAAGTTTAGCCCCCAAATGCGCGCCCGCAATTTGCGCGGCCCCCATCGCCAAACCCATGATCCACCACGGCGCCCCCGCCACGGCAAACACGACCAGCCCGCCAAGGTTGGAGGCAAAGTTTACCAGCTTGGTATGGGCGGTGGCCTTTAGCACGCCATACCCTGCCAACAGCACAAACCCGATCATGTAAAAAGACCCGGCCCCCGGCCCCCGGCCCGATAAGTCCGTCATAGCTGGCGACAAACGGCACAACAAAGGCTGTAAACTGCACAGGCGTTATGCGTTGGGTGCGGTCTTCATCAGTTAGCCCCGGCTTGAACGCGAAAAAGGCGGCAATCGCGATCAGGATGACCGGTAAGCCAAGCCGGAACACCTCGGTCGGGATAAAATGCGCCAATCCGGCCCCCGCGGGCATAAGATAGCGCGGCAGTTGCGGACCCAAAGACGGCTTGCAGCTTGTTGGTCGACAGCGCCTGTATCGGGGTCGCCCCGGCCAGCAGCAAGGCAGGCACCGTGATCAACCCACCGCCGCCTGCAATTGCATCGACAAACCCGGCCACAAACGCCGCCGCGATCAGCATCGCTGCAAGCTCTGCCGTGATTTCAAACACCCACGAAATCCGCAAAGGCATAGCCTTGAATATAGAGCAGGGCCGTCAGATCACCGTGATTAACGCGGATATCGCATTGGGCGGCAACGCTGGGCTTGGCGTGCAGCGCCACCCCAAAACCCGCCACACCCAACATCCCCAAATCATTCGCGCCATCGCCCACCGCAATCACATCATCCGCCGTAATACCCATCCGCGCCGCAATTTCCCGCAGCGCCTGCACCTTGGCCGCGCGCCCTAAAATAGGCTCCGCCACGGTGCCAGTCAGCACGCCCTCTGCCACATGCAACAGATTGGCGCGGTTTTCGTCAAACCCTAAGTCTTGCGCCACACGGCGGGTAAATTCCGTGAACCCGCCCGATACCAGCGCTGCCCCCGCCCCATTCGCCTTCATGGTTTTCACCAATGTGGCACCGCCGGGCATAAACGTAATCCGGTCGGCATAAACCTTCTCAATCACCGCCTCAGGCAGGCCTTTCAGCAACGCCACGCGCTCGCGCAACGCATCCTCAAAATCCAACTCACCGTTCATCGCGCGGGCGGTAATTCCTGCCACATGCGCACCAATCCCCGCCTCATCCGCCAACTCATCAATGCATTCCTGATGGATCATCGTGCTGTCCATATCGGCCAACAGCAACCGCTTGCGGCGCCCTTCGCTGGGTTGCACAACCAGATCAATCCCCAAGGCTTGCAGCCCCGCCCATGCGTCCCACAGGTTTGCGGGCAGGGCGGGAATGGGAAATTCCGCCGCAATTCCGGGGTTCAACCAAACTGCATCGCCCCCACCCCACGCGTTGCGCAAAGATTCCACCGACATGCGGTCCAACGTCGGTTTGGCGGGGTTGGTCAAAAGCGTGGCTGTGAACATGAAAGTTTCCGATAGCAGGAGGGGGCGTGTCGTTTTTTCCGGTCGATGCGGCGCTTTACGACAATTTTCACGCTTGTGCCAGCCCAAGGAGCGGCGTAGATGCAGCGGTGGGACACCCTTCCCCAACGAAGGGCATTTATCTGTGAGGATACCACATGACTGGCACGACCCCGGCCCAACGGCCTGCGAATCCCCGATTCTCTTCTGGCCCTTGCGCCAAAATCCCCAATTATTCCCTTGATATGCTGGCAGATGCGCCTTTGGGCCGCTCGCACCGTGCAGCCGTTGGTAAATCCAAATTGGCTGAGGCGATTGCCCTGACAGCGCAGATTTTGGGCCTGCCAGCGGGCTACCGCGTGGGCATTGTTCCCGGCTCAGATACGGGCGCTGTTGAAATGGCGATGTGGTCCTTGCTGGGCGCGCGCGGCGTTGAAATGCTGGCGTGGGAAAGCTTTGGTGAAGGCTGGGTGACCGATGCGGTCAAGCAGTTGAAACTCGATGCTGTGGTGCGCGTCGCCCCTTACGGCGAAATCGTCGACCTCGCGCAGGTCGATTTTGACAAAGATGTGGTGTTCACCTGGAACGGCACAACCTCTGGCGTGCGCTTGCCCAATGGCGATGCGATCCCGGCAAACCGCGCAGGCCTTACCATTTGTGATGCAACATCCGCCGCCTTTGCAATGGACCTGCCGTGGGACAAGCTGGATGTGGTCACGTTTTCTTGGCAAAAAGTGCTGGGCGGTGAAGGCGCGCATGGCGTGATAGTCCTGTCGCCCCGCGCGGTGGAGCGTTTGGAAACCTACACCCCCGCATGGCCCTTGCCGAAAATCTTCCGCATGACCTCAAAAGGCAAGCTGATCGAAGGCATCTTCAAGGGTGAAACCATCAACACCCCCTCGATGTTGGCGGTTGAGGATTATTTGGTGTCGCTGAAATGGGCGCAAACCATTGGCGGGCTGAAAGGCCTAGTCGCGCGGGCCGATGCCAATGCGGCGGCGGTGGCCGATTTCGTCGCCTCCCATGATTGGATTGAAAACCTCGCGGTTGATCCTGCGACTGCCTCGACCACCAGCGTGTGCCTCAAATTCGTCGATGCGCGGATTGTGGATGGCGAGGCCTTTGCCAAGGCCGTCGCCAAACGGTTGGAAAAAGAAGGCGTGGCGCTGGATATCGGTGCCTACCGCGATGCGCCTGCGGGCCTTCGCATTTGGTGCGGCTCAACGGTTGAAACCTCGGATGTCGCAGCCTTGATGCCGTGGCTTGATTGGGCGTTCCAATCCGAAATCGCCGCCCTGTAAGAATTTCGCCGCTGCCAAAATGGCATACGGAAAAAATACGCAAAACATACGTTTTGCAGACACCCATTTTTGCCCACACCAACTCTTGAAGGAGCGCGCCACATGGCCCCCAAAGTTCTTGTATCCGACGAACTCTCTGAAACCGCCGTCCAAATCTTTCGCGATCGCGGCATTGATGTCGATTTCATGCCGAGCCTTGGCAAAGACAAAGAAAAGCTGGCCGAGATTATTGGCAACTATGACGGCCTCGCCATTCGTTCGGCCACCAAGGTCACGGCCAAGCTGCTTGAAGGCACAGACCGCCTGAAAGTCATCGCGCGGGCGGGCATTGGCGTTGATAACGTCGACATTCCTGCGGCCTCGAAAAAGGGCGTGATCGTGATGAACACGCCCTTTGGCAACTCGATCACCACAGCCGAACATGCGATTGCAATGATGTTCGCCGTGGCCCGCCAATTGCCCGAGGCAAACGCCTCAACCCACGCTGGCAAATGGGAAAAATCGCGCTTTATGGGCGTGGAATTGTTCAACAAAACCTTGGGCGTGATTGGCGCTGGCAACATCGGCGGCATCGTTTGCGACCGCGCTTTGGGCCTGCATATGAAGGTGGTCGCCTATGACCCCTTCTTGTCCGAAGAGCGCGCCAAGTCGATGGGCGTCACCAAGGTAGAGCTGGATGAGCTGTTGGCCCGCGCTGATTTTATCACCCTGCACGTCCCCCTGACCGACAAAACCCGCAATATTCTGGGCGCGGCCAACCTTGCCAAAACCAAAAAAGGCGTTCGCATCATCAACTGCGCGCGCGGCGGTCTGGTGGATGAGGCGGCCTTGGCCGAGGCGCTGAAATCGGGTCATGTTGCCGGTGCGGCCTTTGACGTTTTTACCGTAGAACCGGCTACCGACAGCCCGCTCTTTAACCTGCCCAACGTCGTTTGCACCCCACATCTAGGGGCTTCTACATCTGAGGCACAAGAAAATGTGGCCTTGCAAGTGGCCGAACAAATGTCGGACTACTTGCTAACAGGCGCCGTGCAAAACGCCCTCAACATGCCTTCGGTAACTGCCGAGGAAGCTGCTGTGATGGGGCCATGGCTCAAGCTCGCCGAACATCTCGGCGCTTTCGTGGGCCAAATGACGGATGAACCGATCAAGGCGATCAACGTCCTTTATGACGGCCATGTCGCTGAAATGAACCTAGCCGCGCTGAACTGTGCGGCGATTGCAGGCATCATGAAAGCGACCAATCCTGATGTAAACATGGTCTCGGCTCCGGTTGTCGCCAAGGAACGCGGCATCCAGATCGCCACCACGCGTCAAGAAAAATCGGGCGCCTTTGATGCGTTTATCAAATTGACCGTGGTCACCGACAAACGCGAACGCTCTATCGCAGGCACTTGTTTTAGTGATGGAAAACCGCGCTTTATCCAGATCAAAGGTATCAACATTGACGCCGAAATCGGCCGCCACATGCTCTACACCACCAACGAAGACGTGCCGGGCATCATCGGCCTTTTGGGCATGACCATGGGTAAAAACGGCGTCAACATTGCCAACTTTACCTTGGGTCGTTCGGGTGCCGGGCAAGAGGCGATTGCCATTTTGTATCTAGATCAAGCGATTGATCCGAAAATCGTTGACCTTCTCGAAGGAACAGGCATGTTCCAACAAGTCAAACCTTTGGAATTTGACGTGGCCTAAAGCCCGCCCATTTCATCTGTTTATAAATATCCTGGGGAGTCCGGGGGGCAACGCCCCCCGGACTTCTCACCTCAATAAGGCGATATAATGCGAAGCTATGCGATCGGTGACATTCACGGCCATCTCGACCTGTTGCGCGCGGCGCATGCGCGCATCATGGCTGACAAAGCTGCTTGCGGCGATACAGACGCCCCCATCGTCCATATCGGTGATTTGTGCGACCGCGGCCCCGACAGCCGCGGGGTCATTGAATACCTTGCTCAGGGCATCGCAGCGGGCGAAAACTGGGCTGTCCTAAAAGGCAACCATGATCGCATGTTTACCATGTTCTTGGACAACCCCATGGCCCAAGACCCCGGCCTGCGCAATGAATTTTCTTATCTTCATCCTCGCATCGGCGGCAGCACAACCTTGGCCTCCTACGGAGTTGCCAATGCCCTTGACCGCCCTCTCGCCCCTGTCCATACGCAGGCGGTTGCAGCCGTCCCTGCCCATCACCGCGCTTTTCTGACCAGCCGCCCAACTTTGTTCACCCGTGGTGAGGTGGTGTTTGCCCATGCAGGCCTGCGCCCCGGTGTCGCACTGGACGCTCAGACCGAGGATGATCTGTGTTGGATCCGCGACCCGTTTTTGGGCTTTCGCGGCGACTTTCCCGGCTTTTTGGTGCATGGCCACACCGCCCTTCCGGCGGCCGTAAACTATGGCAATCGCACGAATATCGACAGCTCTGCCGCCTATGGTGGCCCCTTGACTGCCGTGGTGATCGAAGGGCGGGCCATGTCGATCTTAGCGGATAGTGGGCGCATTGCCTTGTTGCCAACCCCCGATGCGCCAATTCGCTAGGCTTGATCCAGGCTTGATCTAGGCTTTCAGATAAGTACGCGGTGACCAGACCACAGGAGCGCCCAATGGCCGCGACACTTGCCTATTTTCGCTGGGCCTTTGGCGTTACGCTTGCGGGGCTGATCTTGGCATTTTGCCTTGGCTGGTCGTTTTCCGGTCACATCGTTGGGGGCTTTGAATTTCTGTTGATCGGCACCGTTTTGGCCGTGCTTGAAATTTCGCTTTCCTTTGACAATGCAATCGTCAACGCCAACAAACTGCAACACATGGCCCCCGAATGGCAGCGCCGTTTTTTGACCTGGGGCATCCTTATCGCTGTCTTTGGGATGCGGATCGTGTTCCCGTTACTTATCGTCGTGATCGCCGCAGGCATTGGCCCTTGGCAGGCCATTCACCTTGCCGCAACCCAACCATCTGAATACGCCCGCATCATTGGTGAGGCGCATATCGGCATCGCAGCCTTTGGGGGTGCGTTTTTGATGATGGTCGCCCTCAGCTATTTTTTCGATGAAGGCAAAGAGGTACATTGGATCGCTTGGATTGAACGCCAAATGGCGCGTTTTGCCAGCGTGCGTGGGCTAGAGGTCGCTGTGGTTCTGGCGGTTCTTCTTGGCTTGTCGCAGATGTTGCCTGACGCCAAGCTGGGCGTTTATCTGTTGGCCGGCCTATCGGGCTTGTTTACATTTCTGGGGGTGGAGGTGATTGGTCATCTGCTTGATGAAAGCGACAAGGCCACCGACATTGCAGTCAAAGGCGGGTTGGGTGCGTTTTTATATCTAGAGGTCTTGGATGCGTCCTTTAGTTTTGATGGCGTCATCGGCGCTTTTGCCCTGACCCAAAACCTGTTTTTAATCGCCATCGGGCTGGGCATTGGGGCGATGTATGTGCGGTCCATGACCATCATGTTGGTTGAACGGCAAACGCTGGCGCAGTTTCGCTATCTAGAGCATGGCGCGTTCTGGTCGGTTCTGATCTTGTCTGTGATCATGTTCGCCCAAACCGTGGCCCATATTCCCGAAGTCATCACTGGCCTGCTTGGTGCAGGGGTGATTGGGCTGTCGATTGTGTCTTCCCTTCGCTATCGCCGCGTTTTGGCCTAGATAGGTTAGACCTGCGGCACGACGGTTTTGGAAAGTGAGACAGCGATGGCTGGTGGCCCCATGATTGACCGCGATTTGACTCAAGGCTCTATCGCCGGGCATTTTCGCGCTTTGGCGTTGCCTGCGGCGGTGGGGATGCTTTTTTCAACGCTTTATAACGTAGTAGACGTCTATTTCGCGGGCCAAATTTCTACCGAGGCGCAGGCCGGCTTGGCGATTGGCTTTCAAGCGTTCTTCATCAACATGGCGGTTGGGTTTGGCTTGGGTGCCGCGATGGGCGCTTTGGTGGGCAAGGCCAAGGGTGCCAAGGATGAAGCACATGCCCGCAAGCTGGCCGTGCAAGGTATGGGTTTGGGCGCGCTGCTGACGGCCGCGTTGATGCTGACCGCAATTTGGCTTGGGCCTGCGCTGATTAAGCTTGTCTCCGAGCCGGGTGAATACCGTGATGCGGGGACGGCCTATTTCATGTGGTTGAACATCGCGCTGCCGGGGTTTTTGCTGGCCTATGCAGGCAATGGGGTGTTGCAGGCGCGAGGCGATACCAAGTCGATGCAACGCGCGCTTGTGGTGGCGTTCTTTGCCAATGTCGGGCTGAACCCGTTGTTCATTTATGGCGTGCCTGGGCTAGTGCCGGGCATGGGGTTTAACGGAATTGCGGCCTCAACCGTGGTCAGCCAGACCGGGGTGATGGCCTATATTTTGTACCAGCTGTTTGGCCGCAAGATTATGCAAAACCTAAGCTGGCCCGAATTTGCGCCCGATTGGGCCATCTATGGCGTGGTATTGCGGCAGATGCTGCCCACCAGCCTGTCGATCGCTGTAATGTTCATGACCGGCTTTGTGATCCAGTTTTACCTGAAAGAATTTGGCGGCCCGGCGGTCGCGGCGTATGGCATCGCTTTGCGGGTGGAGCAGATTATGCTGCTGCCAGTGTTGGGGATGACCGGGGCTTTGCTGCCGATTGCGGCGCAGAATTTCGGGGCGGGAGATCACGCGCGGGTGCGGGCGTCTGTGTTCTTTTGCTGGAAGCTGGGGTTCGCGATGATGGCGGTGGCTTGCCCGGTTTTGTGGTTTGGCGGGGAATGGGCGATGGGGCTGTTTACGGCTGATCCTGAGGTTATCCGGGTGGGGGTGAGTTACCTTCATGTCGATGGGTTTGTCTTGCCGTTTTATATGATGTTGTTTTCGATAAACTCATTCCTGCAAGCCTTGCAAAAGCCGATTTGGACCCTTTGGATCGGGGTTTACCGGCAAGGGATCGCCGTGGCTTTGTTTGTCTGGATTTTCGTGCGGGTGCTGGATTTTGATATTTGGGGCGTTTGGTTTGGAGTCGCCTTGGCGGTGATTTCGGGCTGGGTTTTGGCGATGTTTGTGGCCCGGAAAGTGGGTCGCGAGGTGATTGGTGGGCTGTGGGCGCGGTGAGGAATCGCGCGCGAACGGGTTTTTAAGTCATTGTTATAAATTGATTTTGTGGTTTTTGTTAAGGTGATGGTAAGGTTTGAATCGCGGGCGAGAATTTAGAGAGATGTGTGGCATTGAAGAGTTATTTATTGTCCTAACGAGTAGATTTTAACATGCCGCCAACGAGCACCATCGCAAGAGAGCCAAAAACCTTCAACAACAGCATGGGTTTTGAACGGGTTTTTGGTGGCATAAAGCGAGACTTTTTCCATGTGTGTCAAAAACGAGGGTTTTTGGAACGCACCCAATCGACGGGTGTACAGAACAAACTAAGCTTTCGCTGCGATGGCACTTACGAGGATAAATTGACTCGTTAGCTCATGTGTGCTTTGATCACGCAAGACATAAATTGATCTGGGAAATTTGCATGCCCTCAGAACAACTTCGTATTGATGATCAGCTCTGCTTCGCTCTTTACGCGGCAATGAATGCTGTGACGCGGTCTTACAAGCCCAAGCTTGCCTCTTTGGGCATTACCTACCCACAATACATTCTGCTGATGGTTTTGTGGCAGCATGGACCAAGCACAATCAGTAAAGTTGCCCAGCGTCTGAAGTTGCCACCCAACGGCATCACGCCAGTGATTGATCGCTTGGAAAGGGCAGGTCTTTTGGTGCGTTGCCGGAACCCAGACGATCGTCGGATCATCAGCCTTCACCTAACCGTCGAGGGTGCCGCGCTTGAAGAGCACGCCGCACGGGCACAATTTTCAGTGGTTTGCGAAACGCAACTTGGGGCCGAAGCATTAGCTGCGCTGCGCGGCGAGTTGCATGCGCTTGTGCAACGTATGGAGAATTTCGGGTCTGTCGTGGAGGAAACTTGACGGCTCCGGAGTGCCGATCCAGCAGTGCCACTGCGGCAGCCGGATCATTGTAAGGACTGCCAAAAAGGCGGTTAGACATCAAATAAGGAGGAAACCAATGTCCGAGGAAACACTATATGACAGACTGGGCGGTGCTTACGCAATTGCTGGTGCCGTCGATTATCTGGTCGACCGGCTGCACACAAATGTAACGCTAAATAAGGCGAACAAAGGTGTGGAGGACTTTCATACGGACCAATACAAGGCCGGTTATAAGTTCATGGTCACCGCATGGAGCATCGAGGCAACTGGGGGCCCCAAATGCTACCCTGGCAGGGATATGTTCGAGTCGCACAAACATTTGGGACTCACCGACTTTGACTTTGACGTGACAGCGCATGAGATCAAGAATACGCTGTACCAGCTTGGTGTTCCTCAGAAGGAAGTTGTAGAATTCATGGAGATCATCGAAAGCTACCGTTCCAAAGTTATCAAAAGCTGAATCAAGAAGCGTGCCGCGCCTTGCACGTTATAGGCGCGGTGGTAGCACGTTATAGGCGCGGTGGTAGCACGTTATAGGCGCGGTGGTAGTAAGTAGCTACATCGCGCAAAATGACCCTTACTGTACTTTGGGCTCCGAATTGACATTCACACCCCCTTCCAAAAACCACCGTTTTTGGAAGCGGTAAATCCCATAGGTTTTTGGCGCCCCCCCTCACCTCTCCCGTATCTTCTGCCGTACCCGCGCCCATCCGCCCGGACTGACCACGAATGACAGGAAAAACCCGGTAAAGAAACCCGCCAGTTCGGCCACCCAATCCCAGCCGCCGCCGAACAGTAGGCCGAACAGCAATTGAATGCCCATCAGCGCCCCGATCAGCGAAAAGGCGCGGTATTGGGTGTTGCCGCTGCCTGCAAGGTTGGTCCAGAGCAAAAAGGTGAAGGCACCGATAAGGCCGTAAACCGGGGCATAGCCGCCAATTAACGGCACATGAATAAACGGCATCGCGGTATAGGTCAGCGCGCCTGCTAGGGTGGCGCCGAAAAACACGGCAAGCACGGCCCAGGCGCGGAACACCTCGCCCACCATCTTGCCAAGGGCCAGCAAGAACACCACGACAAACAGCGTATGGGTAAAGTTCAGGTGGATCAGGGGATAGCTGATAAGGCGCAGCATATGTTCAGCCGGGTAGGTGCCGCGCGCGATAAGCTCGCGCATCAGATCGGGGGAAAAGGCGAAGCGCTGCACGGCGTCTGCACGCCAGCCAATGCCTGTGGCCCCGCCAATAACCCCGGTGGAGGCAAGGTTTACAATCAGCTCCATCGCGATAATCGGCAAGGCCAGCAGCCAAATAACAGGGGGCAAGGGGTTTATCGGGGCGGCGGTGTGATCTGAGTGCATATGGCCTTTCACGGGGGCAGTTGATTGACGCCCCTTTGTGGCAAGGGTAAGCGAGATGGAACGCAGTTTCCAGATGGAGTATTCCCCATGGCCGAGCCGGTCCAAACGCCTCAGTCCACTTTTCCAACCCGCATTTTTTCAGGCATCCAGCCGTCGGGCGGGTTGACGCTGGGCAATTACCTTGGCGCGCTGAAACGCTTTGTGGAAAAGCAAGATGAGGGAATTGAGACGGTTTATTGCCTCGTCGATATGCATGCGATCACCGTGTGGCAAGACCCGGTAAAGCTGCGCCAGCAAACGCGTGAGGCGGCGGCGGGGTTTATCGCGGCGGGGATAGACCCTGCGCGGTCCATTCTGTTCAACCAATCGCAAGTGCATGCCCATGCCGAATTAGCGTGGATTTTCAATTGTGTGGCGCGGATGGGCTGGATGAGCCGGATGACGCAGTTCAAGGACAAGGCTGGGAAGAACTCGGAAAACGTGTCTTTGGGGCTGTTTGCCTATCCGGCGCTGATGGCTGCGGACATTCTGGCCTATAAGGCCACGCATGTGCCGGTGGGCGAAGATCAAAAACAGCATCTGGAGCTGTGCCGCGACATTGCGGCCAAGTTTAACAATGACTTTGGCGTCAACTTTTTCCCAATCACCGAGCCGGTGATTGAAGGGGCTGCCACGCGGGTGATGAGCTTGCGCGATGGTACCAAGAAAATGTCAAAATCGGACCCGTCTGATCAAAGCCGCATCAACTTGACCGATGATGCCGATATGATTGCGAAAAAGATTCGTAAGGCCAAGACGGATGCCGAACCCTTGCCAAGCGCGTTGGAGGGTTTGAAAGACCGGCCAGAGGCGCGAAATTTGGTGAACATCTATGCGGCGCTTGCAGGGATGTCGCCCGAGGCCGTTATGGCCCAACATGGCGGGACGCAGTTTGGCAGCTTTAAGCCCGCGCTGGCCGATCTGGCCGTGTCGGTTATGTCGCCCATCACCACGGAAATGAACCGCCTGATGCAAGACGTGGCCGAGATTGACCGGATTTTGGGGGCAGGTGCCGAACGCGCCGATGCCATTGCCCGCCCAATTGTGAATGATGTTTATGACATCGTAGGTATGATCCGGTCGCGCTAAACGTGTAAAAATCATTAAGTATTTGGCCCCGGTGTTACCAAGGGAACAGCGCGACCGGTTTTTGCCTGCCATACCATAATAGCGGCAAATTTTTGGTCGTGCCGGTTTGGTCCCCCCTGCATCTTGCAGGTCGAACTGGCTTTAATTTCGCCTCCGGATCTGTCCTTGGGTCCGGAGGTTTATTTTTAGGTACGCGGCCCGCCTGGTTCGGGCTTAGCAAATTTGAACGAGTGCTACGTCTCAATCGTTGATGCCAGCTCCCAAATCGGTGTCGATAGGCCGTTGGGGCGTTGGGTGCGGTCATATGTTACCTCGAATTCCCGGCCCATCCAGCCGGCTTGGCCGACCCGTTTTGGCGCCCTTTCCCCTGTTCCCGGGAAAGGGCGTCTTTTTTTGCACTGGTTTTTTTGCACGGGGGCTGTGCGCCAAGGCGGGTTTGGGATTGGGGTAAGCTGGCGTAGGGTATGGGAATGCCCAACAAACGGAGACTTACCATGACCGCGACCCTGCCCGCACAAACCAGCATCGGCCATGTTCATCTAAAGGTGGCAGACCTTGAGCGCGCGCTGGGGTTTTACCGTGATGTCTTGGGGTTTGAGGTGCAGCAGCGCTATGGCGACCAAGCGGTGTTTCTGGGGGCTGGGGGGTATCATCACCATATTGCTTTGAACACTTGGGAAAGTTTGGGGAGTACACCTGCGCCAGATGGGCATACCGGGTTGTACCATGCGGCAATTTTGTTGCCGGACCGGGTTAGTCTTGCTCAGGCGGTGAAACGGGTGATTGCGGCGGGGATCGTGCTGGAGGGTGCCGCCGATCATGGGGTGTCTGAAGCCGTGTATTTGCGCGACCCAGATGGCAATGGCATAGAGTTGTACCGCGACCGCGCGCCTGCTGATTGGCCGCGTGATGCGGAAGGCGCGTTACGAATGGGTAACGCACGGCTGGATATGGCAGCTTTGCTGGCCGAGGCAGGCGCCTAGGGCCGCTTTACATGGGGGGCAAACGGCCCTAGACCCAGCGGCTTTCGCAGGGCAAGGAAATTGGTGATGGCGCAGGCAATAAAGGTGTGTGGCATCGACTTTGGCACATCAAATTCCACCGTATCCATATTGCAAAACGGCACCTCGCGTTTGATTGCGTTGGAAGGGACAGCACAAACCATTCCATCGGCGGTGTTTTGGGACAGTGACGGCGCGCCCCCCGAATTTGGCCGTGCGGCTATCGCCGCCTATACCGAAGGCTGGGATGGGCGGTTGATGCGGGGGCTGAAATCTACGCTAGGGTCATCACTGATCCATGAAAAAACCCGTGTGGGCAACCGTGCGCTGGCGTTTACCGATATCCTGAGCAGCTTTTTCGGCCACTTGCGCGACAAGCTGGACGAGGTGCAACCCGGCACGCGCCACGCGGTTTTGGGCCGGCCTGTGCATTTTGTGGATGATGACTCCGAGGGCGATGATGCTGCCCAAGACGTGTTGCATGCCATCGCGCGCGACAATGGGTTTGACCATGTCGTCTTTCAATTTGAACCGATCGCCGCCGCCTTGCATTACGAATCAAGCGTGCAGGCCGAAGAATTGGTGCTGATCGTCGATATTGGTGGCGGCACGTCAGACTTTTCCATTCTGCGCGTTTCGCCTGCCGGGCGGGTAAAGGCCAACCGTGACAGCGATATTTTGGCCAGCCATGGCATACGGGTGGGCGGCACCGATTTTGACCGCTTGTTGTCGGTGGCCCAAGTGATGCCCGCGCTGGGCCTTGGGTCTTTGATTAACAAAGGCAAGAACCCAATGCCGTTGCATTACTACTTTGATTTGGCGACATGGCACCGGATTAACACGCTGTATGCCGGGCGGGCGCTGATAGAATTGAAAGAGATTAGGTTTGACGCGAATGAGCCGCTTATGCTGGACCGTCTGATCCGGGTGATTGAGGAGCGCACAGGCCATTCCATCGCCATGGCGGTTGAGACGGCCAAGATTGAACTGTCAGACACATTGGCCACGCCGATTCGTCTGGCTGAGTTTATTGGGCTGGATACCGGGGCCACTCGCGCGATGTTTGAGGCGGTGGTCACCAAACCCGTAACCCGCATTGCCGAGGCGATTGACGTGGTGTTGGCGCAGGCGGGCGTAGATGCAGACCAGATTGGCACTGTGTTTATGACAGGGGGGTCATCAAGCTTGCCTGTGGTACAAACGGCGGTGCGCGCCTGCTTGCCCGGAGTGCGGGTAGCGGCGGGCGATTTGCTGGGTAGCGTTGGCACCGGCCTTGCGTTGGACGGTGCGCGGCGGTTTGCCTGAACCTTTGGTGTAAGGGAACCAAAGCGCAATGGATATTTATGAACAGATGATGGGGTTTAGGCCAGTTTGAGCTTAACCCAGTTTCGCGCCGTTTTTGGTAAGGCGTTCGGAATTGGCGCGGGTTGCGTTGCGCATTGGCGCGATGGCGGCGGCGGCAATTTCATCGGGCGAGCCGCCGGCCATGGTGACTTGGCCTACATCGGTTGTGGCTTGGACCATCGCCTCAAGCTTTTCGGTGACCATGCGGCTGTTTTCTTTGGAATCGACAGACCACAGGCCCGCCATACCCATCAGGCGCATCTGGATGACGCTTTGCGCCTCAACCAGGATCACTCCCATATCCATCGCATTTCCAACGTAATTGGCGATATTTGGTAGCTTGGTCATGATGTGTCCTTGCAGATTTGGTGCCACCCTACACTATGCTGCATCGCAGCAAATGGGAAGTTGTGGGAAAACGCTGCAATTTTGCAAAGGGACGCGTCTTGGTGACATTAAAGCTGCGCTTGGCAGGGCTGGACTAATCGCGGGCAGGGCGGTTAAGGTAGCGGGCAGTTTTGAAAGGCGATCACATGGCATTTGGCACCAATATCTGCACTTATTTTGAAGGCAAATGGCATGATGGCGACGTGCCGGTGATGCGGGCGTCAGATCATGGGATGTGGCAAGGCTCCTCCATCTTTGACGGGGCGCGGCAGTTTGATGGGGTTGTGCCGGATTTGGCGAAGCATTGCGCGCGGGCCAATCGGTCAGCCGAGGCGTTGATGATTACGCCCACGCTTTCTGCCGAGGAGATGGAGGCCATCGCGCGCGACGGGTTGCGGGCGTATGGTGCGGGCCAAGCGGTGTATGTGCGGCCGATGTATTGGGCGCTGGATGGATCGGACCTTGGGGTGGTGCCCAAGATGGGGTCAACCGGCTTTGCGATGGCATTGGAAGAGGTGGCAATGCCCGACCCAGAGTTTGCGACCACGCTGACGCGCACCCGGTTTCGCCGCCCAGTGTTGGAGGATAACGTCTGCAATGCCAAGGCGGGCTGTCTGTACCCAAACAATGCGCGGATGCTGGTCGAGGCGAACTCTAAGGGGTTTGGCAATGCGCTGGTGGCCGATGTGATGGGCAATGTGGCTGAAACTGCGACGGCCAATGTGTTCATGGTGCGCGACGGTGTGGCCTTTACCCCGATTGCCAATGGCACGTTCTTGTCAGGCATCACGCGGGCGCGCCACATTGCCAACCTGCGCGCCGATGGGGTGGAGGTTGTGGAAACCGTGCTGACATTTGACGATTTCCACGCCGCGGATGAGGTGTTTATGTCAGGCAATTTTGCCAAGGTGACGCCGGTTAAGGCGTTTGACGACACGCAATATCAAATAGGCCCGATGACCCGGCGAGTGCGGAGCCTGTATTGGGATTGGGCGCATAGCGCAGGGGCCTGACGCCAAAAGAAGCAAAGCCGAAACAGTGATCTGTGGCTTGCCGATGCGTAATGCTTGCCAGCGGGGGGGCAGATACGGCATGATCTGGCTGCAAACGCGGGGGATAGAATGCGCAAGTTTATGGTGGTGCTGGATGACAGCCGCGAATGTCTGAACGCGATGCGCTTTGCGGCGCTGCGCGCGGCCCATACTGGGGCCGGGGTGCAGATTTTGTCTGTCATCCCGCCTGAGGAGTTTCAGCATTGGATGGGCGTGGCCGACCTGATGCGGGCCGAAGCGCGCGAACGGATTGAGGCGCATTTTGAGGTGTTCGCCAAGTGGATGCGCGACAAGCAAGGTGTGAACCCGGAACTGGTGATCCGCGAGGGCGACCCGTTGACCGAGATTTTGGCGCAGGTGCGTGATGATCCTGAAATCGGGATTTTGGTGCTGGGTGCCGGCGATGATAAATCCGGCCCCGGTCCTTTGGTAACTCAGCTTAGCCGCAATTCTGGCGGATTGCCGGTGCCGATTACGATTGTTCCGGGCGACATGTCTAAGGAACGTTTGGAGAAAATCACCTGATTTTTGGGGCGGGGGCCGGCGAGGTCACAGCAGCAACCCCAATTTCCTCCCGTCATGAAACGCATATGGGGCGGTGCGGGGCGCGGTGCAATCACCGATACGGTGCAGCGTGTGACCCGGCAAAGTTTCTGGAAAAGGGTCAAAGGCTTGGTTGGTCGTGGCCATGATCAGCGCCGACGCAGGGATGGTTTCCTCCGCCCCGGTAAGGAAGCTGCGGACCGTGACGCCGTTGCCGTGCCAGCGCGTGATGCAATGCTCGGTGATCAGCCGCGCACCGGCCCGTGCCAGCCGTTGGCGGGCGGGCATATCGGCCGACGTGCGCGCGATTTCTTTGCCGACAAAGGCATCTGGTGTGACATGGATCACGCTTTTGCCCATCTCGGCCAAGTGCCAACTGGTGCCCACGCCGCGCCAATTTCCGCCCTCGTCATAAACCACCACCGTATCGCCCAGCTTGGCCTCGCGGCGCAGCACGTCCTCGGGCGACCAGACATTGCCGTTGTCCAGCCCCGGCAGGTTCGGGTGCGTGGGATTCCAGCGTTGGCGGCCCGAGGGGTCAGGCTGCGACCCTGTGGCGATGATGGTATGGTCTGCCGCTGGCAGATCATCTGCATCAAGGTATGAGTTGAGGTAAAGCGTGACGCCGAGTTTTTCAAATTGGCGTTCATACCACCCCATCAAATCCAAGATCTGCGCACGGCGTGGCTGCATCCCGGCAAGGCGAAACTGCCCACCGATATGGGCGCTGGCCTCATGGATTTGCACGCGATGCCCACGCTCAGCCGCGACGCGCGCCGCCTCTAGGCCCGCAGGACCAGCGCCGATGACCAGCACATCCTTGGGGGTTTGCGCAGGGGTAAAGGGTTCAGGCCCCCATTCCCATTCACGCCCTGCACTAGGGTTAATAAGGCACGAAATCCAGTAATCACGCGACCGCCGCCCCCAGCACATCTGATTGCACGAAATACAGCCGCGCACATCCTCGGCCCGGCCTTCGGTGGTTTTGCGCGCCAAATGCGGGTCGGCGATTTGGCCGCGCACGATAGACACCAGATCGGCCTGCCCCGAGGCGATGATGCTTTCCGCGTTTTCGGGCGTGCGGACATGCGCCTCGGACGTGATTTTGGCGTGTGTGACGGCAGCTTTCAGATGTTCGGTCACTGACGCTGTCAGCTTTTCCGGGAACAGGAAGGTCGGCATCAGCCGCTCAAAATCCAAGTAGCCACCATGGCCGCAAGTAACATAATCGACATCGCCGCCCGCATCATGCAAGGCCACAATCTCACACAGGTTTTCGGTGGAAAGGGTGACATCGTAGCTATCAGACGTAGACACCGCGAGCCCGATGATAAAATCATCGCCGCAGGTTTTACGTATGCCTCGGACAATGCGGCGTGACAGGCGGGTGCGGTTTTGCACGCTGCCACCCCATTGATCGGTACGGTTATTGGACCAAGGCGTCCAAAATTGATCAAGCAAGGAATGATAGGCGGCCCAAACCTCGACCCCTTGAAACCCCGCCTTTTGGCAGCGCTGGGCGGCAGCGATATGGGCGGTGATCAGTTCTTCAATCTCGGCCTCGGTCACGGCATGGGACCCATCACTGTCGTGATAACTGGGGTGACCCGAAGGCGACCAATGCGGTGCAAAAGACAGATCAGAATCGCCATGCGCGCCAATGTGATAGAGTTGCTGCAAGATGACAGCGCCCGCATCGCGGATAGGTTCAGTGATGGCGCGAAAATGCGGGATCACAGTATCGCTGGAATGGCGAAAGTTCCCGCGCGTTAGCACCCCTGTGGGGTGAACCGGCATAGGCTCCGCCACAATCATCGCCGCACCACCCTTGGCCCGCTCCAACAGATAGGCGCCGAATTGCCTATCCGGCAGCCCATCTTTGGACATGTTGGCCGTATGGGCGCCAAACACAATGCGGTTGCGCAAGGTATGGCCTCGCAATGTAAGCGAAGAAAGCAGGCGGGGGTGTTGGGTCATGGCGGCCTCCGGTTTAGCGATCAGCCTAAACTCGGTAGCGCTGAAGGCGTGAGACAAGCCCGCGACATATAGATGCCAAAACGCGTCAATTTCGGGAAGGTGGAGCCGCCGAGATGGGCATCGAGCCCACCCCGACGGCAGGGGCGTGTTCGACAGGTGGTTTTCGCACTCGGTTCCGGGTTATGCCGCAAATACAGAGCCTCCGGCGGGGATATTTTTTAACAGATGAAAAGTAAAAAGCGTTGGAAATGTCTCTTTGCCCTCATCTGTTTAAAAATATCCCCGCCGGAGGCCACAACCTTTCCACAATACCAAACATCTCAAAGCTTGCTGCGTCAGCGCCCTTGAAGGGGGCTCGATGCCCGCTTCAAGGGCTGCTTCCTTTAGCCTGCGTCAGAATCCCAACCCGAAATGGCCTTGGCTTCCAAGAACTCCTCAAGCCCCCAATGCCCGCCTTCGCGCGCCCGCCCAGAGGCTTTGACGCCGCCGAATGGCGATCCTGCCCCTCTGCTTTTGCCATTCATCTCAACCATCCCCGACCGAAGGCGGCGGGAGAGGCGGTTGCGGCGGGCGCCGTCGGATGATTGGACGTAATTGCTCAGCCCATAAGGCGTGTCATTGGCGATGCGCACAGCATCCTCTTCGGTGTCAAACGGAATGATCGACAGGACAGGCCCGAAGATTTCTTCGCGTTCAATCGTCATACCCGGTTTTACATCGGCAAACACGGTTGGCCGCACATAGAACCCTTTGTTCATGCCATCGGGCAAACCCAGCCCGCCGGCCACCAGTCGCGCACCTTCATCGATGCCCTTTTGGATATAGCCTTGGATCTGGTCCCATTGGCGGCGGTTTACCACGGGGCCGATATGGTTGCCTTCCTCAGACGCAGGGCCGACTTTGATATTGCTGGCAACTTCGGCTGCAATTTCGACGGCTTTGTCATAAATACTGCGCTCTACCAACATACGGCTGGGCGCGTTACACGATTGGCCCGAGTTGTTCATCATCTTCAGGACGCCGTGTTTCACGGCTTTTTCATCAGCATCGGCAAAGATCAGGTTGGCCCCTTTGCCACCAAGTTCCAACGTTACCCGTTTCAGTGTCTCTGCCGCTGCAACCGAAATGGCTCGGCCTGCGCGGGTTGATCCTGTAAAGGAAATCATCTCAACATCCGGGTGGCTGGACAATGTACTACCAACGCCCATCCCATCGCCGTTCACCAGATTGAACACGCCCGCAGGCACGCCCGCATCATGGCAAAACTCGGCAAACAGCATCGACGACAACGGGCTTTCCTCAGAGGGTTTCAGCACGCAGGTACAACCCGCCAGCAGCGCTGGGATAGCCTTGAGTGTTACTTGGTTCATTGGCCAGTTCCACGGCGTGATCAGGCCAACCACGCCAATCGGCTCCATCGCGATCCGGTCATTCGGTGCATGGAGGCCAAGCGGGCGGATCCATTCCATCGCATCAAAGGCTGTCAGGAAGTTCTCAAGGTGCCATGGCAAACATGGCGCTTGATCGTCGCGCGACATGGAAATCGGCGCACCCATTTCAATGCTGATCGCTTGGGCCATTTCTTCGGCCCGCGTGTTATACTGCGCCAAAATGCCTGCAACGATGCGGCGGCGTTCCGTGGGTGGCGTGACCGACCATGTTTCAAACGCGGTTTTCGCGGCGGCCACGGCGGCGTTGGTATCTGCCTCTGATCCAAGCGAGATGACAGCGCAGACCTCTTCGTTTGACGGGTTGATCACATCGCAATCACGCGGCACGGCAGGGGCTGTCCACTGGCCGTTGATGTAAAATTTGCGTTTGTCGAGCATGAGAGCCTCCGCTGTTTGCTTTGCCGCACCGTGGCACCGGAACGACTGACCTGCAAGGCCCGTGCGATTGGGAAAATCGTTTACCATTGGTCAAAGCTTGGGAAAGCGGTTTTCATTTTTTGCTAATGTGTCGCAGTGGGGGTATAAACATGCGAAGGTTCGCATATGTAAGTAACAATCCAACCAAACAGAAGCCATCCCATGTCTATCCGGATCAACGACATCGCCCTCGATTTTACTGCCGACAGCACCGCAGGCCAGATTAAATTCCACGACTGGGTCGGTGATAGCTATGCCATTATCTTTAGCCACCCGGGCGATTTTACGCCTGTTTGCACCACAGAATTCGGTGCGGTCGCCCAGCTTGCCCCGGAATTTGCCAAACGTAAAACTAAGGTGATGGGCGTTTCGGTGGATTCGGTGCAAGAGCATGTGAAGTGGAAAAACGATATCGCCGTCTTTGCCGGTGCGCCTGCTGACTTTCCGATCATCGACGATACTTCGCTGACCGTGCCCAAAGCGTTCGACATGCTGCCTGCTGAATTTTACCTGCCCGAGGCAAACCGCACCCCCGCCAACACGGCCACTGTGCGCAGCGTCTATATCATCGGGCCGGATAAAAAGGTGCGGCTGGCCATGACCTACCCAATGTCTGTGGGGCGCAACTTTGCCGAGATTCTGCGCGCATTGGATGCGGTGCAGGCCACTGACGGCGCGCCGATCGCCACCCCCGCCAACTGGATGCCGGGCGAGGATGTGATTGTTGCCATGTCGTTGGACAACGCGGCAGCCGAGGCAAAGCTTGGCAAGCTGGATATCAAACTGCCCTACCTGCGTTTTGCTAAAGCGCCGAAGTAACCCGCACGCGGCCCTTTGCCAACCAAGGGGCCGCGCAAACTTTGCTTTCCTTTCCCGCAGAATCCCCCTATACGCGCCCATCCGTTGCATGCATCGGAGCCTTTAAGGGCCTTGCTGGACGACATCCCGGCACGCGCCGTCACATTCAACTATGGAGAGCCCGATGTCGATTACGCCAGAACTGAAAGCTAAATTGATCAAAGAATACGCAACCAAAGAGGGCGACACCGGTTCGCCCGAAGTACAGGTTGCTATCCTGACCTCGCGCATCGCGACGTTGACCGAGCACTTCAAAGGCCACAAAAAAGACAACCACTCCCGTCGTGGTTTGTTGATGATGGTGGCCTTGCGCCGTAAGCTGTTGGACTACGCCAAGTCCAAAAGCGAAGAGCGTTACCAGTCGCTGATCACCCGCTTGGGCATCCGCCGCTAAGGCCGGACCTCAGGGTTCAAGAATACCGAACGCCCGTATCCCAAGATGCGGGCGTTTTGGTTTTGTGGGGGCGGGTAGCGCAATAAGTGTCTTTTTGGCTGATCAGAAAAAGGAAGGTTTTTTGCCTACACTTTTCTACGACGCTATGGAGAGCGTCCGAGCTTCTGTGTATGAGTAATCTGGCCCATGCTTCTAAAATGAAGGAGCATGACAACAATGACGGTTTCCAAGGAAATACTGGACGAGCTGCTTAGCGGCGTGGATCGGCCCGAGGATCTGCTGGGCGACAAAGGCCTAATGAAGGAACTGAAGGTTCGCCTGATGGAGCGAATGCTGGGCGCTGAGTTGAC
>Ga0209390_10001716_pt1 | contig 41047 bp, 19 predicted proteins | sample BON01_FD_187212 | JGI IMG/M metagenome (GOLD analysis project Ga0209390, IMG submission 187212) | Freshwater microbial communities from Lake Bonney liftoff mats and glacier meltwater in Antarctica - BON-01 (SPAdes) (version 2) | ecosystem: Environmental > Aquatic > Freshwater > Ice > Glacier...
GTCCCCCCCCCCGAGTCGAGGCCGAAAAACCCAATCCCTCACCTGCGGCTTCTGGTGCGCCTTGCGGCGCGTCTTAATGGCCTGCTCGGCGGGCGCGCTCGAAGGGCCCGCCTCCATCTCCTCGTCGCTGTCGCTGTCGGGGTCGCGCGGCATGGTGGTCTTTTCCCTCCTGTTTTGGTTTCAGTTTTTGTTTGGTTCCGTACAGTCCGTTTGGGTGGGGTCGTCGGTAGCGGGCGGGACGCCGAGAAGCAGAGCAAGGTCTGGTGCGTTGTCTCGGGCTCTCGCAGCTGCGGTTTGTAGGCGCTGGATCGCCGGCGGGGGGCTCGTTTTCGTTTGTCCGCGCCGTGTCGAGCGCGCACACGCCGGCCGGCGTCCCCCCCACCGGACGGCGATCGTCCTGCGCGCTTACACACAGCGGCCCCCTCCACCCCTCAGCCCGCCTTTTGCCGCTTGCTCGCCCCTTCCTCCTCCTCCTCCTTGGCCCGCTGCTGCCGCTGCTGCTCGCGCCGCCGCCCCTCGGCCTGCACGAGCAGGCCGCGCAGCGTGCCGCGCTCCGCCAGCAGGCGGGCGACCTGGAACACCAGCGGCACGTAGTTGTGCCTCCGCCGGACGTTCTCGCGCCGCCACGACTCGCGGCGCGCGCGCTCGCGCGCGAGCGCCTCGCGCGCCTCGGCCGCCTCGCTCAACGCTGCGGCCGCGGCGCGCCGCAAGAGGGCCTCTTGCGCGTCGCCTTGGCCGCCGTCGCCGCCGCCGCCGCCGCTGCCGCTGCCGCTGCCCTCGACCACGCCCGCCGCCGCCGCCGCCGCCGCCTCGGCGGCCTGCCCGCGCACGGCCTCGGCCTCGGCGGCGCTGCCGGCGTGCTCGATCGCGTCGGCCAGCGCCTCCGCGGCCTCCGCCTCGGCGCCGGCGGCGTCGGCGGGCGCGGCGCCGGCGGCCAGCGCGGCGACGCGGCGCGCCGTCGCGCAGGCGAGCGCCGCGCGCAGCCGGGGCCGCGGGTCGGCGGCCAGCGCCATGAGGTTGAAGCGGATCTCGCCAGAGGCGGAGAAGCGGTCGATGCGCGCCTGCATGATGGGCCCAATCTAATTTTTTTTTTTTTTTTTTTCGGAGGTTGTCGTTTGGAGAGAGCGAGAGTGAGCGAGGGCCGCCGGGTCGGAAAGGCGAAAGCGCAAAAGAAACAACCGAAAACACCCTGCAGTACACACACACGCGCAAAAACAACAAGAGCAGCTGCGCACCTTGTCCAGCCAATCCGCGTCCGTCGCCTCGCACAGCGGGATCGGCCCCTCCCTCAGGCCGTCCAGCTCCCAGAGCGTGCCCCCGCGCGGCACGTACGCCACAAAGTGGAAGGCCTCGCCCTCGTTGTCCTCCTTCTTGCGTTTTTCGTCCTGCAGCAAAGGGTCGGGCCGGGCAAAGGCGTTGTGCTGCGCGCGGATAAGGTGTGAGTTGCCGATCGCGAGGCCCTTCAGGTCCGGGGGGAAGTCGGCGGTGAACTCGGCGAATGCGGTGAGCTCGGGGCCCTGCGGCGCGCAGTTGTGTTTGTTTCGGACGACGCGGTGGGGGTTGGATTGGTGGTTTGTTGAGTGAGGGGGGGGGATTGAAGGGGGGCAAGTGAGCGGGTCGCGGCAACGAGACGGATGGGGACGCAGGAACGACGCGGCAATCGAAGAGGCAGGCAGGCAGGGCGCCGCCGCCGCCGCTGCCACAGACCAAAAGATAAACCCAAAATCAAATGAAAAAGAACGACGACCCACCAGGTCCAGCCCTCCGGCCCCATCAGCGCCAACGCCACCCCCCACCCCCGCCCCCATCTTGCCCCGGTTGAGCAGCACCGACAGGATGGCCTGCGTGGCGCACGCGTTGGCGATCACCTGGCGCGCGAAGAACACGCGGCCGCCCTGCGCGGCGCCGGCGCCCGCGGCCACGTCGACCTCGCCGATGCCGCCCTGCGCCGCCTCTTCTTGCTGCTGCTGCTGCTGCTGATGCTGCTGCTGCTGCTGCTGCCCGCCGGCCCCGCCCCCGTAGTGCTCCTGCTCGTACTTGAACAAAAAGACGAGGCCGTGCGCGCCGCCGGGCCCGAGCTGCTGGCGCAGCGAGTCAGCGTCCAGCGCCCACAGCTCCTCGACGACGACGCCCCGGACGCCGAACGCCTCGATGAGCTCCGTGAAGAGGCCCGGGTCGGACTCGATGGTGGTCCAGCCGCCCGTGTCGGCCATCCTTTTTTTTTTAGCTTGGTGCTGGTGCGTGGGAAAAGACGCGGCCCCGATGCTCTCGTTTTGGCGCGACGCGCGCCCTTCGAGCCCGGCGGCGGCGGCGACGGTTTTGTGTACGTCGTCGTTGGGTGACGCGGTAGCGGGTTCAGGGGCGGTGCTCGCGTGTTGTGCCTCGCGTATCGAGCGCCGCGCGGTGATCCGCGGGCGCGCGCGCACACGCAGGTCGACGTTCTCGTCCTTCAAAACTTGGCTCGGCGCAGAGCACCAAACAAGTGTTCGTGATCGGGGATGGCAGGGTGCGTGCGCGTGCGCGTGATGATGTGAATGATGGATGATGAGAATGTGGTCGTTGGTGGGCGACGGCAGGGGAGGCGCGTCGCCGGTTTTGTCCTCGTGTCGCGTGTTTTTGCCCTTCTTTTTTTGGGTTCGGCGATTTTTCCACGCGCCCCTCATTGCCACCAGTAAAACTCCTCGGCGCGCACTAGAAAGTGTCATCCACCACCGCTGCCCCAAGAACAACAACCCCAAGAACAACAACCATCCATCCATCCCCCGGCATCAATCCCTTCAAGTGCCCCTCCCCCCCCTCCCCTCTCCTCTCTCTCCTTTTCGCAACCGCCGGCTGAGGAGCCCGTCGCGCCTCGACCTCTTGCTGCATCGTTCCCGACGACAGCGACCGCCGCGGCTTGACGCCCGACGCATCGCAGCAGCTGGGCGCACCATGAATGAGGTGGAGGTGCGTTTTGTGCGAAACCCCAAGGAGGAGGGTTTGGGGGGATCCTCGCGCGCGCGCCTTTCCCACGCGCGCGCGCCCCGCCGGAAGAGGCCGATCCGAGGAGTCGTAAGGACCAGGCTTCTCGCGAGGCGCGCCAGGCTGTCGCGCAAGCAGCGGCACGCCACACCACCAGGCCGCAAATCCGCTCACCCGGCACGCCGCTCCCCTTTGCTCCTCCTCCCGCCCTCGCCGCCGCCGCCGCCGCCGCCGGGTGCCGCGCCCGACAAAAAAACCAAACACCGCTAATCCCAAAACAACAGGTCCACCGCCAGATCGAGCAGATGGTCCGGTTCATCAAGCAGGAGGCGGAGGAGAAGGCCAACGAGATCCGCGTGTCGGCCGAGGAGGTGAGTCGAAGCGACTGGCTGTGGGCCCCCCGCCCCCGTCCCCCCGGGAGCAATTGTCCCATCGCTTCGCCGCCCCCCGCCCTTGTCGGCCCCCCGAAAAACAAAAAAACCAACAGGAATTCAACCTCGAGAAGCTGCAGCTGCTCGAGCAGGAGAAGGCGCGCATCCGCAAAGAGTACGAGCGGCGCGAGGCCCAGGTCGACGTCAAGAAGATGATGTGAGGGAGCCTGCCTTTGTGTTTTTTTGCCTCGCTCACGCCAAACAAAACGCGGGCGGACGAGAAAAACGACGACGACGACGAGAAGAGCGATGCCGACGCCGACGACGCCCCCTCAAAACCGGCGACGGACACTCACGCACACACGCACACACAAATCCAACAACCGCCACAACAACAACACCACCAAATGACAAAACAGCGACCAGTCCAAGGCGCACAACGAGTCGCGCCTGCGGCTGCTGGCCGCGCGCGAGGAGGCCATGCAGGAGGTGGTGCGCGACGCGCGCGCCCGCGTGCGCGAGCGCGTCAAAGACGGCCCCGCCTACGGCCGGCTGCTCCAGGCGCTGCTGGTGCAGGCGCTCGCGCGCCTCGAGGAGCCCGAGGCCGGCACGGCCACCGTGCGGTGCCGCGCGTCGGACGCCGACGCCGTCAAGGCCGCGCTCGAGCCCGCGCGCAAGGCGTACGCCGCGCACCTCGGCGTCGGCGCGCCCCAGCTGACGCTCGACGCGTCGCACCCGCTCCCGCCCGCCGCCGCGCCGGGGCTCGAGGACGACTCGCCCGAGGGCGCCACGTGCGCGGGCGGCGTCTCAGTGGCCAGCACGGGCGGCCGCGTGGTCTGCAGCAACACGCTCGACGCGCGCGTGCGCATCGCGTACGAGGCGCTGCTGCCGGCCATCCGGTCGGCGCTGTTTGGGGACGCGATTTGATTTCGAAGGGAGGGGGGGACGAGGCGGGGAGGCGTGGCGGAAGGGTGGCGGGGCAAACACAGAACACGTTCAGGTTTCATCGGGAGGGCGCGGGCGGGCGGGCCTCTCTGCAGGCGTCACCCGTGAGTCTTCGCCGTCGACCCTGTGGCCCGCTCTCTCTCTGTCTCTCTCCGCCTCTCCCTCGCCCCCATCCCTCGACTCCTTTAGTAGCAGCCCAACCAGTCGGCGGCACGCGTGTGTAGATGATGGTTGTCCATATATTCGTCGAGTGTTAATTTCCATGCCCGCTGCCGCATCGCCACCGCCGACGCCGCCGTGCCGCGGCTCTCTCTCTTCCTGCCCTGCAGACGACACCGCACGATCGCCCGCCCTACTGCAACTACATCACAACGTGACACGGCTGATACATGCCCAACGACGCACTCGGAAGCGCGCACTCAAGAGCCCCCGTTCACTCCCTCTCCCCTTTCCGCCTCTGCCGCACGCGCGCCCCCTCCCTCTCGCACACGAACCGATGGAGGAGGAGCATAACATGGATCCGGAGGGCCTGGATCCCTGGTTGGTTTCCTGCAAGTTGGCACGCGTCAGGGACCTGACGCCACTGGTGAGTCCCCTTTTGCCGCCGCCGCCGTCTGACGGTCGAGAGCACGAGCGAGGGGGGGCGACGAGCGCGCGCGCGCGCGAAAGAACAACAAAGACACGCGCGCGCGCGCTTGCTTCCTCTTCCCCTGCTCGCCGCCCCCTCTTTCTCTCTCTCTCTCGACGCGCTGGACCATCCCCCCATCTCCACACACGCACCGCCGCCGCCGCCGCTCGCTCGATAAAAACGCACAAATAAACAGGTCCAGTGCCTCACCAACGCCGTCGCCATGGACCTGACGGCCAACGTGCTGCTGGCCGGCAGCGCCAAGCCCGCCATGGTCTCGAGCGCCGACGAGTGCGAGGCGTTCGCGCGCGGCGCCGCCGAGGCCGTCCTCATAAACATGGGCACGCTCACCAGCGACGCCGTCGCCGCCATGCGCCTGACGATGCTGGCGGCCAGGGAGTCGTCGGCCGGAGGGGTGCGCCACGTGCCCGTCGTGCTCGACCCCGTGGCGTGCGGCGCCACCCCCTACCGCACGGCCGCGTGCGTCGAGGCGCTCAAGCTGCGGCCATTGGTGGTGAGGGGAAACGCCGGCGAGGTGCTGGCGCTGGCTCAGGCGTCCGGGTGCTATAAGGACGAGGCGGCCGCCGCCGAGGGGGGCGGGGACGCGTCCCCGCTCGTCCGCGGCGTCGACTCGATGATCTCTGGCGGCGACCCGCGCGTCGAGCGGGCGGCCGAGGCGATGGCCGACGCGTACGGCTGCGTCGTCGCCGTGAGCGGCGAGGTCGACTTTGTCGTCAGCCCCGTGCTGCCGCCGGGAACGGGCTCGTGGCCTGCGGACCAGGGGCGCCGCCCGACCATCCGCGTGCGCAACGGCGTCGAGGACCTGACGCGGGTGACGGCGGCGGGCTGCGCGATGACGGCGCTGGTGGCGGCCTACGTCGCCGTGCACCACACGTGGGACAACAACGGGCCGAACGAGCGCCACATGTGCGTCCGCGAGGTGGCGCCCGCCGTCGCCGCCGCCATGTGCATCTTCGGCGTGGCCGCCGAGATTGCCCTGGAGCGGGCGCGGCGCAAGGGGCCGGGGAGCCTGCGCGTGGGCCTGGTCGACGAGCTCGCGCTGATGACGCGTGAGGAGCTCAAGGCGCGCGTGCGGGTCGAGGACCCGGTGGCGCATGCGGGCTCGGCGGTTGCGGGGACGAGGCACACAGTGATTGATTGATTGAGAGAGGTTTTTGAAAGTTCTGTTGGCATAGATCATCGAGGATGCCTTCCTGATTGGATCGTAATGAGTTGTGCCCCTCCCTGTGCCCCTCTCAACCTTCCACCTCCCCTCGTCACACGAGCGGCAACGGGCTCGGCATCCCGCCGCCGCCGCCGCCGCCGCCGCCGCCGCCTGCCCCGCCCTTCCGCCGCCGCCGCCCCCTGGCCGCCGCCGCCGCCACCGCCCACCGCGTCACCGCGTGGCTCAGCAGCCCGAGCGGCCCGAACATCAGGCAGAGGGCCACGCTGTGCCGCGCGGGCGTGCCCGTCGCCAGCGCGTCGCGCATCACCGCAGAGGCCGAGAATAGGTCGCCCGCCAGCAGGTGCAGCCAGGCCATGGCCGTCAGAGCGCGGTCGCGGAACACGGCGGCCAGCGCGAGCGGGTCGGGCGCCGGGAGGCAGGCGCGCGCGGCGTCCAGGAGCGCCGGGAGGGCGCCCGAGCGGTGGGCCTGCCAGGCCAGGACGAGGTAGGCGACGGCGAGCACCGAGGGCACCAGGGCGGGGCGGTCGACCAAGAGCGCGCGGCTTGCGCGAGAGAAGGGGGCGGCGACGGCGAGGCCGTAGAGCGCGACGACGGCGAATGTGGCGGCGGCAAAGGCGAGGTCCGGGGGCAGGAGGACGGCAGCGGCGGCGGCCTCGGCGGCGGCGGCGGCCTCGGCGGCGGCGGCGGCGGCGGCCTTGGCGGCAGCAGCACCCCCGCCCCCGAAGAGGGCTGTCGTCGTCGTCCTTGCCGAGCTGTGACGGCGGCGGCGGCGGCCGTGGTCGGCGGCGGCGGCTGAGCGGGCCGAGGCCGGCGACGGCGACGCCAACGAGCGCCCCGCGCAGCAGACGTCGGCGGTGCCGGCGAGCCTGAACGCGACGGCCGCCGGTAGCCCCGGGGTCTGGGGCACCGACGCAGCAGCAGCGAAGTGCGAGGTCGCCGCGCAGCGCATCATTGCGAGGAGCGGCGCGCGGAGACGTCGTTTTCTCTTCGTCCTCCTCCCTCTCTCCTCCCTCTCTGCTCCTCCTCGTCCCGCTCTCCAAGAACACAGAGGGGGACGCTTGCGATTATTGCACGGCCGAAGCAATACTGCGACAGCCGAGACCAGCGGGTCAGCAGCCAGCGACTGGGGGTGGGCTCGAACGCGGATCACGTCGCGGGGGGCCGCACGGGAGATCGAACCTGTCCGGTCGCTGTAGGTGAGGGGACGTTTTGTTTTGGATCGTGCGCGTTGAGAGTCCAATCCAAGAATGGGGCTGAGATCGGCGTGTGTACATCGCGATGGGGGCGCCGAAGCGAGAACGAATGTGTTTGCATAAAACGGCGGGAGCGCGGCGCCACCCAGAACGAAAGATCCCACCGTCGTCTTCTCCCGTCGCCGCCCGCCTTTTCCCAACCACCTCCTAAACCCGGTTGTAGTGCAGCAGCCGGTACAGCAGCGCCCTCCCCTTGGCGTTGCCCACCGCCAGCATGCCCCCGCCCGGCGAGAACGCCGCGCAGTGCACGTAGTGCAGCGGCGTCTTGCCCGTGGGCCAGTTGCCGAACGCCTGCAAGGTCGGCAGCTGGAAAACGCGCAGCGCGTCGCGCCCGAGGCGCGAGGCGGCGAGCAGCGCCTGCGAGTCGGGGCTGAAGCTGAGGGTGTCGGCCGAGGTGACGAGGTTCATGAGGGCGCGGACGGGCGCCGGGTTGGCGACGGCCGAGCCAAACATGGGCGGGGCATCGGGGCCGCCGCCAAAGCCAAAGCCGAAGCCGCCGCCGCCAAACGCCGCCCCCTCTGCCTCGTCGGTCGCCGCGCCAAACGGCACCGCGCCCATCCCCGGCTGCGTGCGGTACACGTTGACCACCCCGGAGGTCGACCCGCACGCCAGCCACCGCCCGTCGCGCGACGCGGCCAGCGCGCTGGGCGCCACGCACCCCTCGTCCCGAAACACCGACAGCGGCGTCCCGGCCGCGCCCGCCGCGCCCCCCAGGCCGCCGCCGCCCGCCTTGCGCAGGTCCCACGTGTAGACCAGCCCGTCGCCCGCGCTCGCGACCAGCTGGCGCGAGTCGGGCCCCGCAAAGGTGAGGCAGCGCACGGCGCCCGCGCCGCCCGCGGCCACCTTGAGCGTGGCGCCAGCGCCGGCGACGGGCTGGCGCGTGCGCAGCGAGACGAGGGCGATGTGCCCGCCGTCGCCAGCAAAGGCGGCGAGCGGCTCGTTGACCCATGGCTGGTGCTGCTGTTGGGGGCCCGAGGCGGAGGGCGGGGTGACGGCGAATGTCTCGAGGGACTTAAGGCGCGGGCCGGCGGCGGCGCTGGCCGCAGCGCCGGCGGCCATGCTCGCAGCGCGGCGCTTGGCGGCCGCGCCGCCGCCGCCGCCCGGCCGCGCGCGCTGCGCCGCCCGCGCCAGCGCCGACAGCCCCGGGTCCCCCCGCCCGCGCCCGTGCCCCGCGAACACAGCAGGCGGGGCCACCACCCGCTCCGCGACGCCCGTGTGCAGGTCGACCACGTAGTAAAAAGCGCGCCGCCCGGCCGCAACCACCACGCCTCCGTCGGCGCCGGCGAAGGCAGCGCGCTGGATCGGGGTGTCTTGCAGGTGCAGGGCCTGTACCAGGGGGTTGATGGCGCCGTCCACGCCAAATAGGCGCACGCTCCTGTCCATGCCGGCGGTCATGAGCAGCTGGCCGTTGGGGTGCCACTCGACGGAGCGCACGACGGCGGCGCTGGGCGAGGCGGCGTTGGCGTCGCGCAGGCGCGCGACCCGCAGCGAGCCGGGCGGCAGGGGCGGGGGCGGGGCGCGGGCGCGGGCGCGGGCGAGGGCTGCGGCGGACGAGGGCGAGGAGGGCTTGCTCGCCCGGGCGGCGCGCCGGCCCGCCGAGGTGGTGCCGTCGCCGCGGCGGAGCAGGTCGGCGACCGAGCGCGCGCCGCCCCCCCTCGCGCGCCCGTCGTCGTCGTCTTCGCTGCTGCTCATGTTTGCGCCGCCGCCTCGGTCGCTGCCTGCTGTGCGCCTGCCGCCGTCCTCGTCGTAGTCATCGTCGTCCTCTTCGTCGTCGTCGCCGTCGCTCCAGGCTGCCCGCCCGCGCTCCTGCTCCTGCTCCTCGCGCCGCGCCGCCAGCGCCGCCGTCGCCCACCGCGACCCGCGCGCCCCCGCGAGCGCCGCGTGCCGCGCCCGCAGCGCCTGCTCGTACTCGGCGCCCGTCATCGTCTCCGGCGGCTGCTGCTGCGGCTGCTGCTGCTGCCCCTGCCCGCCGCCAGCCCCGGCCGCCGACGCCGCCAGCGCGCCGCGGGCGAGCTTGCGCAGGCGCGCGCCGCCCTTGGCGCGGCCGGACACGTCGACGGTCAGGCCCTCGTCGTCCGGGTCGTGCCAGACGGAGGCGGCCTGCTCGCGCGCCTGGCGGCGGCGGGCGCGGGCGGTGGCCTTGGCCCGACGGTCGGCAGCCGACCTTTTCGTCGAGGCGCCGGCGGCGGCGGGCTCGTCGCCGTCGCCGTCGCCGTCGCCGTCGCCGTCGCCGTTGTCCTCCCCGCCGTCGCTTGGCTCGGGCCGGTCCAAGGCAAACAGCTCGTCGTCGTCGGCCTCTGCCGCGCGCGCCACGAGGGCGGCGAGCGCGGACGCGTCACTGCTTCGCTTCTTCTTTTTGGTCTTTGAGGCAGCGCCGCCGGCGCCGGCAGGATCGTCGGCGTCGGCGCCGGCGTCGTTGGCGGCGTTGCTCGCGGCGCCGCGCGGCCGCCGCCGCCGCGCCTGGTGCTGCTCCGGGCCAGCGCTGTCGAGCACCGCGGCCGCGGCCCTGCCCTCGTCACCGAACAGCAGCTGCTCGAGCGCGCGCACCTCCCTGGCCTGCCCGTCGTCGTCAAAGACGAGCTTGCGCTTCGGGGGGGCGGCGGGCGCCATCGCCATCGTTTTTTGGGAGGGGGGACTGGGGCTCTTCCTTCACGCCCTCTTCCTGTCTGCCTTTCGGCGCGCACCCCGAGAGAGAGTGCCGATGCGCGCGCAAGCGAAGAGAACGATCGACTCGACAGCGGGTAACACCGCGGGATACCTTCTCTGTTTCTGCTCAAGAGGAGCGGTGTTCGGGGGCGGCGCGAAACGAGGAGGGAGGCGGCGCGCAAAGGAAGGGTCGGCTTTTGGCTCGTGAGAAGCGACGTGTGCACTCGGAATGTTGCGTACAGTCGGCCGCGCGGTCGTTTGGAGAGAGTACGTTCGTTAAACAAGTGAACCGTGGGTCTGGAAATGGCGGGGACGTTCTCGTCGGCGTGTCGACGTCGAGAGCATCGGCGCAAAAATGCGGCCAGCGGCATCGTTCGCCCGCGATGCTGCTCCCGCCTTGAGATACTGTGGTCAGGGTGGAGAGACCGGTGTTTCATCAATCCGTGACGCGCGCCCGTAATGGGGGGGGGAAGTCCCTACACCGAGAGGCATCACGGGGCCTTTTTCCCGTCCGCAACCTCAAAAAAGTCTCCTCGCTCCCTCCTCTTCCATGCACATGTCGCTATCGCAACCAACGTCGTCGACAACGTTGTGACGTCGACCAACCACCCACCCCGGAGATACTCCACACACACCAAGACCAGCTTGGTTTCCCTGCAACCTCTCCCTCTTCTTTGACGCCTCTGTCTGCGAAAAAGGCATTCGCAAAAAAGCGCCCTCCTCCGCGTGGACATGCGGCGCGTGTCCACGGCCGCATCACTCGTGGTACATCGCCTCTCCTCGCTCGCCGCGTCGGCGTCGGCCGCGTCGCCGTCGGCCCATCTCCTCCTCCAGCAGCTCCCGTCCCCGCCCCCGACCCCCTCCTCGCTCTCCTCCCCTTTCGGCGGTTTGCTCCCTAGGGCGGCTTTCTCACGCGCGCTGCGCACCGCCGACCGCCCCGTCCAGCCCAGCGCACGCATGCTCGTCCACGCGAGCAGCGGCGGCCGCGCTGCCGCAGCGGGCGCCGGTTCTCGTTCCTCGTCCTCGTCGCCATCGTCGCCGCCGTTGCCGGGCGCGCGCGCCATCGGCGGCACCGGCACCCGAGCTGTCGGCGCCGGCGCTGGCATCGGCGCCGTCGGCGCCCGCCGCTTCGCGAGGATGGTGGCAGCGGGGGGGGCGCCATCGCGCGGCCCGAGCGTCCTCGCGCGCGCCGCCGTCGGCAGCAGCAGCAGCGGCGGCGGCGGCAGCACCGACCGCGGCGCCCTCCAGCCGCGCGGCGCCACCGCCGCGCCGGCCTCGTCCGCCCCCTCCTCGTCGTCGGCGGCGTCCTCCTCCTCGCCGCCGCCGCCCGCCTCTCCGTCTCCGGCCGGCGGCGCCGCCCGAGCCTTCCAGACGCGCAACGACGACGACGCCGCCGCCCAGCCGCAGCGCCGCCCCCCGCGCCTGCGCCTCCGCGCCGGCGCCTCCATGCTGCCGCACCCGGACAAGGCCCACCGCGGCGGCGAGGACGCCTTTTTCATCGCCGACGGCCCCTTGCTGCACGCGCGCTCGCGCGGCCGCGCGGCGCGCGTCCCGCCCACGGCACTGGACGCCGGCTCGACCACCTCGTGCGCCGCCGCGGCCGACGCCCACGCCGACGTGCACGACCGGGACGAGGAGGAAGAGCAGAGCGGCGCCCGGCGCGTGGTGCGCGACCCGCACCACCCGCACCACCACGCCGCCTTTGGCGTGGCCGACGGCGTGGGCGGGTGGGCCGAGGTGGGCGTGGACGCGGGCGCGTACGCGCGCATGCTGATGGACTGCGCGCGGGACGAGGCGGAGCGGGCGATGACGGCGGCGGCGGAGGCGTCGGCGGCGGCCAAGCGCCGGCGCTTGGGGTCGGCGACTGGCAGCGCCTCTGGCGACGCTGCCACGACGGCCGACGCCAATGCAGACGCGGGCGGCGCCGAAGAGGACGAGGAGGAGGAGCCCGCGCGCCTGAGCGCACAAGACATCCTCGAGCGCGCCTTCCACCGCACTGACGTCCAGGGCTCCTCCACCGCCTGCGTCCTTGTGCTCAACGGCGCCACGCTCGCCGCCAGCAACCTCGGCGACAGCGGGTTCAGCGTCGTGCGCGGCGGGCAGACGGCGTTCCAATCTCCGCAGCAGCAGCACAACTTCAACTTCCCCTACCAGCTGGGGTCGGCCGAGTCCATGTCGGACCAGCCGCAGGCGGCCATGCGCTTCGAGATGGAGGTGGCCCCGGGGGACATCGTCGTGGTCGGCAGCGACGGCCTGTGGGACAATGTTTTCGCGGAGGAGGCGGCGGCCGTCGTCACGCGGTGCTGGGCGGCGGGCCAGCCGCCGGATGAGGGCGCGGCGACGCTCGCCCGGTACGCGCGCATGCGGGCGGCGGACGCCAAGCACCACTCGCCGTTCAGCTACGCGGCCGTGGCCGCGGGGTACGTGTACGCCGGCGGCAAGATGGACGACATCTCGGTCGTCGTGGCGTACGTAGAGGCGGCGCAACCGGCGGCGGCGGACGCTCCGGCGGCGGCCGAGGCGAGCGGCGGCGAGGGGGACGCCGGCGGCGAGGAGCGGCCGCGCTCGCGCCTGTAAAGGGGGCGCGCCGTTGCGGCGGCCCTTTCCCCCGCCCGCCGAGCTCCGAAGCAAGGGCGCGGTCCACTCGCCCCTCTCCAGACAAGGCCTTGTGTTTCGCCTCTTCCGTGAACCCTACCGTTTCAAAAAGCAAGACGCAAAACTGGGGGGCGGCAATTTTGTGGTCGGGCGTTTTTTTCCCTTCCCCCCCGCCCAGCAAAAAGGCCCTTTCCCCGCCTTTTTTTGTCTATCTATAGACATCCGCCTGAACACCCGCTTGCACCCACTTAGCTCCAGCCGCGAGAGCCTCCTCGCATTTGTATCATTTCCCACACAGGCAAGAAGATCGTTCGAAGCACAAAGAACTGACGAGAGTCCGGCCGAGCGATCGCGGGGGCTCGACGAGCCGGGTGTCGACGAGCCACCGACGCTCGAGCGGCGCGCTTCGGCACCGTCGCGGCGCGCGTTCCACAGCCGACGGCATAAACGTTCCACCGCCGACGCCCGGCCTATCTCGGCGACAGCTTACCGACACACAAGGGGCCCTCTTTGTCCCTTACAATAAACGAGAGCGGCGCTACACTCTAGAGCCCAGCTCAGACGATTGCGATTGATTAGAGGAGAAACACACTCACCGCATCACAGAAAACCAAATCAATGCGCGCGCGCGGCCCCTGACGCCACACTTCTCCGCTGCGGCCGCTCGGTGGTGGTGGCGTCGTCGACACTCAATCAAAATGGCGCAGCCGCAACAATCCGCGCACGTGAGCGCCAGCGCCGCCGCCAGCGCCGCCGTCGCCCTAGGCGTGCCGCTGCGCGCCTCAATCCCGGGCGTCGCGGCCTCGGTCGATTGCTTCCGCTCGCCCCGGCCCTTCCTGCGCGCCTACTTTCTGACGCACGCCCACTCGGACCACTACGGGGGCCTCGACAAGCGCTGGAACCACGGCCCCATCTACTGCTCGGAGACCACGGCCAGGCTCGCGCCGCTGCTGACAGGCGTCGACGCGTCCTGGCTCCGGCCGCTACCGCTGCTGACGGGCGTCGACGCGTCCATCCCCGAGCTTCCCGGGGTGCGCGTGCAGCTGCTGGACGCCAACCACTGCCCGGGCGCCGTCCAGTTCTTGTTCTTCGTCGACGACGACGCGAGCGGCGGCGGCGGCGAAGGGGGCGGCGGCGGCGGCGGCGGCGGGCGGCGGTGCCGGCGCTACCTCCACTCGGGCGACATGCGTCTGGACGCGCGCTGGCTGGCGGCGGCGGGCTGTGAAGACCGACAGCAGCAGCAGCAACAACACCACCAACAAAAGCAGCAGCAGGCCCCGGTCGCCGACGGCGCCGCGCCCGCCGCCGTCGCGTCGGCCACGGCCGCCGCCCTGCGCGCTCTGGCGCGCGACGGCTGCGACGCGCTGTTCCTCGACACCACCTACGTCTCGACGTCGGGGGCCAGCCGCGCCTTCCCGCCGCAGGAGGAGGCGGCGGGGTTCGTCGCGCGGTCGGTGGCGGCCATGGCGCGCGAGGACGAGGAGGCGGTGGCGGCGGCGGGCGAGGCAGAAGGCGGCGGCGGCGACCCCGCGTTCCCGTCGCTGCCGCCCGAGCCGGAGGAGCAGGAGGAGCCGGACGACGGGGGGGACGGGCCGACGCAGCAGCGGCGCGGACAGCGGCGGCGGCAGCAGCAGGAGTATCAAGTAGAAGACGAGCGCGCTTACGAGGACGACGACGGGCTGGAGCAGGACGGCGGCGGCCGGCCGCGCGACGGCGGCGGCGGCGGCGGCCGCGATGAGCAGGCGGGGGAGGAGGACGAGGACGAGGAGGATGAGGACGCCGCGCCCGGGCTAGGCGGCTGCAATGGCGGGGGCAGCAGCGCCGAGACCTCTTCCTCTCCCCTGCACCGCCGCCTGTACCTCGTGTCGACCTACCTCATCGGAAAGGAGCGCCTGCTGCTGGCCGTCGCGCGCGCGTCAGGCCTGGCCATCTACGCGCCCCGCCGCAAGGCGCTGCTAATCGCCGCCGCACTCGGGCTCGAGCCGACGGCGGCGGTGCGTGCGAGCGGCGGCGGCGGCGGCGGCGAGGGCGGCGCGGGCGGGGGAGCGCGAGTGCTCGAGTGGCGCGCGCCGGCGGCCGCAGGAGAGGGCGAGCAGCAGCCGCAGCAGCAACAGGCGGGGGCCGACGCCGCCACCGCTTCTCCCGCCGCCGCCGCCCCCCTTTCTCGGCTGCCGTCCCCCCTGCTGACGACCGACCCACGCGCGACGCCGCTGCACGTGTGCGGGTGGGGCGTCCTCGGCGAGACCTGGCCCTTCTTCCGGCCCAACTTTGCCGCGCTGGAGCGCTACGCGCGGCGTCACGGGGCGCGGGCGGCCGTCGGCTTTGTTCCCACGGGCTGGAATATGCCGACGTCGGGCGGCGGCGGCGGCGGCGGCGGCGCTGGCGGCGGCAAGGGCGCGACGGCGGCAACGGCGGCGGCGACAGCGGAGGCGGCGGCGGCAACAGTGGCGGCTGCCCCCCCTCCACCGCCCTCGTCCTCGTCCTCGTTCGCGCGCGAGTACACCCCGCGCCGCTGCCTGCCGCCACCGCCGCCCGCCCGCGAGCGCTGGCGCGTGCTCGCCGTGCCCTACAGCGAGCACAGCTCGGCGCCCGAGCTGCGCGCGTTCGTGGCGCTCGTCCGCCCGCGGCGCGTCGTCCCGACCGTCGGCGGCGGCTCGGGCGCCGTGTTTGTCGGCCCTACGCTTCCGGCCGCGGGCGTCGTGGTCCCGGCGCTCGCGTCCGGGCTCGTGCGCGCCGCCGCCGCCGGCCAGCGCCCCACCGCCGCCTTGCCGCCGACCGAGGCGCAGGCGCGCGCGGCCGTCGAGCGCGAGCGCGACAAGGTGCTGGGCAGGCTGGGACCGCTGCCGGGCGCCGAGGGCAGCGCCAAGCGGCGCATGCTGGGCCTGCTGCTGCGCGGCGGGAACGGCGGCGGCGGCGGAGCAGGGGCGGCGGCGACGGCCGAGGACGATGCACAAAAGGGGGACGGCGACGGCGCCGCGCCCATGGAGCGCGAGGGGGAGGAGGAGCAGGAGGGCCAACGGGAGCAGCAGCAGCACCAAGGCAAAGAGGCGATGCTCGTCGACAGCGCCCGGCAGCCCAAGCAGCAAGAAGGGGAGGAGGAGAGGGGCGAGGGCGAGGGCGAGGCTGCGGAAGCAGCAGCAGCGGCGGCGGCGGCAGAGGCAGCAGCAGCAGCAGCAGCGCCGGCGGCGATGGAGGCGGACGAGCCAACGCCCCAGCAGCACCAGCAGCCAAAACAGGAGGGCAAAGATGCAGGGGACGACGACGGCGCCGTGGCCGCCGGCGCGTCCCCCCCAACCCCCGCCTCGAGCGCCGACGACCGGCTGCTCGCGCTGCTCGGCCCGGACGCTCTCGGGGACGCCGCCGCCCGCCGCCGCCTGCTCGGCTCGTGCTTTGGCTCCGTCGAGCTCGCGGCCGAGGTGTACCACGAGTTCCTGCTGCCGGGGCGCCGCCCGCAGGACGACGACGACGCGGCCGTCTCCGGCGGCGTGCGCGCGGCGCTGCGGGCGGGCAGGCGCGTCACGATGGGCAGCGGGGGCGCGCCGCCGCCGGCGCCGAGCGCGAGCGCGGGCGGCGGCAAACGCGGCGGCGGCGGGCGCGGCAACAACTTCCGCGCCGGCACGCCGACGACGGGGACGCCCGCGAAGAAGCGGGCGGCGCCGTCGCCCTTCTCGCCGGCCGTCGGGACTTTGGCGCCGAAGAAGAAGCAGAAGAAGAAGGAGGCCCCGGCCGACCCGCGCCAGATGAGCATCGCGGCCTTTTTCGCGGGCGGCGGCGGCGGCGGCTGGGGCGGCGGAGGCGGCAAGAAGAGCAACAAGGGCGGTGGGGCGGGCGGCAAGGGCAGCAAGGGCGCCGAGGTGGTGGTGGTGGAGGAGGAGGACGAGGCGGACGAGGAGCACGAGCGGGCACCCCGCAAGGGCCGCGGCGACGGCGGCGACGGCGGCGACGGCGGCAACGCGCCGATCGTGCTGTCGGGCGACAGCGGCGACGAGGAGGACGGGCGAGAGGAGGCGCCGCCTCCCAAGGCCCCGCCTGCCCCTCCCGCGCCGCCGCCCAAAGCGCCGCCTGCCCCTTCCCCGCCGCCGCCCAAGGCCCCGCCTGCCCTTCCTCCAGCCCCGCCCCCGCGCCTCCCGACGACCGCGCAGGTCGAGGCGCTGCGGCTGGCGCCCGAGGCCTTTGATCCCTACCGCCCGGGCGCCCTGCCTTGGTGGCCGCTCGGGAGCGCCGGCGCCGGCGCCGACCCTGCGTCGGCCGGCCGCCGCGGCTTCCGCCGCCGCCCGGGCCCCCCCCCTTACGCGCACGTCGCCGCCACGCTCGCCGCGACCGCGTCGACGACCGGGCGCCTGCTCAAGCAGAACGCCCTGGTCAACGGCGTGCGGGCCGCGCTGGCGCTTGCGCCGCGCGAGACGGCCGAGGCCGACGCGGCGGCGGTGCTGTGGCTGCTTCTTGGCAAGCTCGGGCCTGACCACGGCGGCGCGGGCGCCGGTGGTGGTGGGGACGGTGTCGTCGCGGCATCGGGCGGGGCAGCACCAGCAGCAGCATCAGGCGCAGCAGCAGCATCAGGCGCAGCAACAGCAGCAGGACCGGCAGCAGCAGCAGCAGCCGGGCCCGCTGCCTCTCCGGCCGCGCCCGCCGCCGCCCACCGCACCTCCGAGGCCGGCCACCGCGCCGTGACCAACGCCCTCCGCGCCGCCCACGGGTGCACCGCCGAGCGCATCCGGGAGCTCGCCTCGCGCACGGGCGACGTGGGCGACGCGGCGGCCGAGCTCCGCGGCGGGGGAGGAGGAGCGGGAGCGGGAGCGGGAGGCGGCGGCGGCGGCGGCGGCTCTGTCCAGCGCACGCTCCGCCCGCTGGAGCCTCTGACGGCGCCGGGCCTGCTGGCGGCGCTGCGCGCGGCCGCCGACGACCGCGGCGCGGGCGGCAACGCGCGGCGTGAGGAGCGCCTGGCGTCGCTGCTGCGCCGCTGCGCGTGGCGCGAGGAGTCTCGCTTCCTGGTGCGCACGCTGCTGGGCGGCCTGCGCGTCGGCGGAAACGTGCGCACGCTCACAGGCGTGGTCGGGCGCGCGGCGGCGCTGGCGGCGTGGGACGAGGCGGCGGCGGCGGCGGACGCAGCCTCGCAGGCGGCGGCGGCCGAAGCGGCGGCCGCGGCAGATTGGGGCGACGAGGAGGAGGAGGAGAAGGAAGAATGCTCGCCTCCTGCCGCCGCCGCCGCCGCCAACGCCGCCCGCCGACGCCCCTCGGTGTCCCCTCCTCCCCGCGTCACGGCCGCCGAGCTTGAGGCCGCGGCCAAGAGCGCCGCCGACGCCTTCCAGCTCTTCCCGGACGCCGAGCGCCTGCTCTCGGCCGCGCTCACGTTTGCGCGCGGCGCCTACGACCACAACGGCAGCGGCGGCTGCGGCAGCGCCTCTGCAAAAACAGCCGCCGCTGCCGCCGCCGCCGCCCCCCTTCCTCCCTTGTCTGCCGCGCGGCGCGCCGAGCGATGGACCCGCACTCCGCTTTTCGCCGTCTCGGCGGGGTCCCCCGTGCAGTGCATGCTGGCGGAGCAGGCCGCCTCGGCCGCCGGCGCCCTCAAGCTCTTGATGGGCGGCGGCGGGGGCAAGGCCGGGGTGCTCTCGGCCGCCGCCGCCGCCGCCGTCTCGAGCGCCGTCGCGCACGGAGAGACGGGATTGTTGGCCGAGCACAAGGTCGACGGCATGCGCGCCCAGCTGCACCTCTTCTCGCCCGCGGGCGCCCCCGGCCGCGGCGCCGCCGCCGCCGGCGCCCGCTGGCGCGTGTTCTCGCGCTCGGGCCTCGACTCGACGGCCACCTTTTCGCGCGCGCTGCTCGAGACGGCGCTCGCGGCGGCCGACCCGGCGGCGCTGCCGCTGGTGCTCGACTGCGAGGTGGCGATGGTCGAGCGCGGCGGGCCGGCGGCGGCGGCCGAAGAAGATGGAGGAGGAGGCGCCGGGGCGGGCGCGCTCGCGCGTCGGCGCCTGCTGCCGTTCCAGGACCTCGCGAGCAGGCCGCGCAAGAACGACGGCGCTGGTGGCGGTGGCGCGGCTGCGGCGGCGGCGGCGGCGGCGCCTCCCCCGCCTCTTTCGTCGGCCCCCGCCGCGGACGGCGTCTCCTCGGGAGAGTGCCTCTTTGCCTTTGACGTGCTCGTGTGCGCGGGCGAGTCGGTGATGCGCGCCCCCCTGCGCCAACGGCGCGACTTGCTGCGCGCGGCGCTGCCCCGCCTGAGGCCCGGCTTCCTCGAACTAATGCCGGCCCTGGAGATCCCGCTGTCGCCGCCGCCGGAAAAGCAGCAGCGGCAGCGGCGGCAGCGGCATGACGAAAACAACAAGGAGGAGGAGGACGAAGAGATTGAGCAAGACGAGGACGCCGAGCAGACGCAGACCCAGACGCAAGAGGACGAGGAGGAGGACGAGGCCAAGGAGGAAGACGGCCAGGAAAAGGGCCGCGCCGCCGCCGGCCGCGCGCCGCCCTCATCGGCCGCGCGGCCGCCGCCGCCGCGCCCCGCGATCGCGCGATTGGAGGCGGCCGTCTACTCCGCGTTGCGCGAGGCCGTGGCGGCCGGCGCCGAGGGCCTGATGCTGAAGCGCCTCGGGTCGAGCGCCGCGTCCGCCGCCGCCGCCGCCGCCGCCGCTGCTGCTGCGGCCGACGCCGAGGCCGACGCCGAGGCCGACCCAGCGGCCGACGGCGAGGCAGGTCCTCCCCGCATCTCGCTCCGCGCCGCGCTGGCCGCCGCCCGGGCCGCCGCCGCCCACGACGCCTCCGTCGAGGCCGCCGCCGCCGCCCACGACCCCGCCCCCACCGCGGCCGGCCGCTCCCCTCCCCCCTCTTCCTCCTCCCGCCGCCGCCCGGGCGCCGCCTCGTCTTTCCTCAGCAGCGCGCACATGCCCGGCGCCACCCGCCGCACCGCCTGGGTCAAGCTCAAGAAGGACTACGTCCACGGTGGCGACGAGGGCGCCGAGGGCCTGGCCGACTCGTTCGACCTGGTGCCGATCGGCGCGTGGCAGGGGTCGGGCCGCAAGCACCGGTGGCTGTCGCCCGTGCTGATGGCCGTGGTCGACCGGCGCCGCCTGCGCGAGGAGAGCGGCGAGCTGTCGTTCCAGTCGGTGTGCCGCCTGATGAGCGGCCTGAGCGACGACGCGTACGCGCGTCTGACCGAGCGCCTGACGCCGCGCATCGTGCGCGACAAGCCCGCCGCGTACGAGACGCGCGAGCGGCCGACCTTTTGGTTCGCGCCGCCGCCGCCGGGCGAGGTGTGGGAGGTGCGCGGGGCGGATCTGTCGGCGTCGCCGGTCCACTGCGGGGCCATGGGGCGCGTCGAGGGGGCGGGGCCGTCGCGCGGCGTCGCGCTGCGCTTCTCGCGCTTTGTGCGCCTCCGCGCGGACAAGGGCGCCGGCGACGCGACGACGTCGGACGACGTGCTGCGCATGTTTTCTCGGCAGGTGCAGCGCGGGGGGTTGGGTGGGGCGGGGGTTGCGGCCGCAGCGCGGGGGGAGGACGCGGGGCAGGAGGAGGACGAGGACTAGGAGGGGCGCCAGGGCGGCGGCGGCGGCGGGAGCAGCGAGGAGGGCGGCGGCGACGATGCCTGAGAGAGGGTGAGGAGCGGCGGTGGAGGCGCCGCGGCGAGGACGAGGAGGCGGTGGCGGGCGCAACGAGCGGCGACGGCAACGGCGACTGCCCCGGGGACGGCGAAGCCTCTTTCGCCCGCCCCCCCCCTCCTTTAATAGTTGCGCAAAAGCGATCGCGTGGATGCGATCGCAACGAGCACGCAACACAGAGCATTGCAACAAGCACAGAAGCTCCGCCATCACTCCGCTCAGACTTGCCTCCTCCTCGACCTAAACGCCCCCCCACCCCGAGTCAACCGAGATGAGCCACCGCGCGCGCACCTGCTGCCGCGCTCGCGCCGTCGCCGAAGAGCCGTGCGACGCTGCGGGCGGCGTCGGCGGCGATCCGGGAAGAGGGGGCGGGAACGGCAACGGTGACCGCCCCGCGCGCCGACAAAAGGTCAACCCGCTCCCCGCCGCCCAGGAGCAGTACACGTCGCAGATGCAGGCCGCCGCCGAGGCCGCCGCCGCGTCGGCGTCTCGATGCGACCTGTGTGGTCTCTCATTTGGGACGGCGGCGGCGCACCACCAGCACAGCGCGGGGCCCGTGCACGCCAAGGCGGTGGAGCGCGCGCGGCAGGAGGAGGAGCGAACGCGAAGGCTGGGGGCGTACGCGGGGGCGGCGGAGGCGGCGATGGGCGCGGCGGCGGCGGCCTGGGCAGGGGGAGCGGCGGTCGGCCTGGGCGGCGGCGCGAGGGCAGCAGGGGCGGCGCCCGCGAGAGCAGCAGCAGCAGCAATCAAGCGCCCGCCCAAGCCCGCGGACCCGGGCGTGGAGGCGGCCAAGGCCAGGCGCGCGGCGCAGGAGCGCTCGTCCCATGGGGCGTGGCTGGCGGCGGCGACGGCCGCGCGGGGGTCCGGCGGCGGCGGCGGGGCCGCGGGGGCCGCAGGGGGGTCCGTCGGCGGCGCCGCGGCCAGCAAGGCGGGCGCCGGCGGCGCGTGGGAGCCGCCCGAGCTCGAGATCGCGCCGCCGGCGTCGGCCAAGGCCACGAGGAAGGACAAGGGACTGCCGCCGCCGCCAGCTCCAGCCATCAAGCAGGGAAAGGGGGAGGGCGAGGGCGACAGAGGCGACGAGGCGGCTGTCGCGCCAACGAGCCCCGCCGCCGCTGGCAGCGCCGGCGGCGACGACGACAGACGGGGGGCGTCCCTGCCTGTGGCCAAGCCCCGCGGCGTCGCCGGCCTGATCGCCTACAGCAGCAGCAGCAGCGACGGGGACGGCGACGCCCCACCCCCGCCCGTGACGGGATCATTTTTCTAGCGAGAGAGAACAAACGACGACTACTGTGGGAAAGGCCCGCTTTAACAAACGAAGAAACAAAAAAAAACAAAGAAAACGCTCACTGCTGCGGCGGCGGCTCGCGCTTGGCAATCTGGATCGGGCCGCCCGACAGCATGGCGCGCAGCCCCGCCATCTTGGCCTCCTCCTCGAGGCGCGCGCGCCGCAGCCTCTCGTCGTCGCGCGGCGCCGGCGCCGGCGCCGGCCGCGGAGGCGGCGGGCCTTGCTGCTGCCCCTGCCGCTGCCGCTGCTGCTGCTGCTGTCGGCTCGCGCTCGCGGCCGCCGCCTCTGCCGCCGCCGCCGCCCCCGGTTTCAGCTTCCATTTGTGCGCCGTCCGCGCCTCCCGGGCCTTGAGCTCCACCGCGCGCTCGTCGTACAGCCACTCCTCCAACCGCCCGGCGTTCCAGTCGCCGCAAAACTCGGCGAACAGCCGCCTCGCCTCGTCCGAGGGAAGGCCGTCGAGCCTCCTGCCGCCGCGCGCGCCGGGCAGCCAGGCGGCAAACTCACTGGCGCGCCGGAAGTAGTCGTCCTCGGCGTCGAGCTCGGGCGCGTGCGGCGGGCGGGGCCGCGCCTTGCCGCCGCCGCCGCTGCTGCGATGCTGCGGCTGGGGCTGCGGCTGCGGCTGCCGCTGCGGCTGCTGCGACTGCTTTTGCTGCTGCTGCTGCTGCTGCTGCCTCTGGTGCTGCTCGAGGAACTTTTGGGCGATTGCGACTCGGCGAGCCGCCTCGTCGTCGCCGGCGTCGTCGTCGTTGCCGCCGCGGCGTTTCGGCGAGCGCGACCGCCTGGGCGAGCGCGACCGCCTGGGGGAGCGCGACCGCCGTCGGGCGTGGCGGTGCTCGTGGCGGTCCCTTTGGTGGCTGCTGCTGCGGTGGCCGCTGCTGCGGTGGCGCTCGCGCTCAGCGGGTGAGCGGGAGCGAGACCGCGAGACATTGCCGCCGCCGCCCCTGCGCTCTCCCCCCTTGGCCTGCTTGTCCATGATTGTCTGATGTTGATGGTGTCGGTTTTCGTGTGCCTGGTTGTCGTTTGTCCGCGCGCATCATCAAGGTCCGGCATCGGCGGCGGCGTCGAGCGCCCACGCTTGGCGTTGGGCGGTACACGGGCGCCGAGCTTCTTGCCGCGGCAAGAAAATGCTTCCCTCTCACCGCCCCTGCAACTCCAGTCTTCACGGGGCCGTCGCGATGCTCGAACACTGCAACATGCCGCAGCCGCGCGCAGACTCCAACCTGGGGCACCCAACCCCTGAGCACCCAACCCCCCCTCCTCTCGCCGTCCGACACCTCGCCCGCCGATGACTGGGCGCCCGGACGCGTGAGAGAGGGTGGGGAGCCCGAGCCCCCCATCGGCGTGCCAAGACAACCATGCCCCCACCGCTTGCCGATTGGCAGCGGCGCGTCACCCGCGCAGCAGCCGCGGCCGCCCCGGCGCCGGCGTCGCGCGCGCTCGCCGCATCGTGTCGGCAAGCCGCGGCGCCAGCGGCGGCGGCGGCGGCGGCGCCGCCGCCGCCCCGACGAGTGGGCGACGCCCTGCCCGCGGCCACGGCTGCGGCTGCGTTTGCCGCCCGCGCGCCCTCCCCGCCGCGACCCCCGGAGCAACAACGCCGCCGCCGCCGCCAGGTTCTCAGCGGCCACGCGCCGCTTTCCGCCAGCCGTCCGGCCGACGCTGCCGCGCCGCCCGCGCCCCCCGCGCCGGCCGCCGCCTCGGGCGCCGCCGCCTCCCCCGCCGCCGCGCCGTCTGCTGTCGGCGTGTGGGGCCTAGGCGAAACAACAACAGCAGCATCAACAACAGCAACAACAACCACGACAACGACAACATCTGCAGCCCCGACGGTTGCGTGCCCGGCGGCCCTGCTCGTCTCGCCGGCCGAGCTGGCGCGGCGCGCGGCCTTGCTGCGCCGCCTGCTGCCGGTCGACCCCGCGCGCGTAGCGCGCGCCGCCGCCGCCCGCCCCGCGCTGCTGCTGCTGCTGCCGCCGACTTCGCCGTCGCCGTCGCCGTCGCCGTCGCCGTCGCCGTCGCCGTCGCCGTCGCCGTCGCCGGGCCCGACAGGGACGCCGCGGGCGTCCGAGCTCGCGCTCACGCTGGCCGTCGCGCGGCGCGTGTGCGCTTCGGCCGCGGCGCTGGGCCTGCCCTCGGCGCGCCGGCTCGCGTCTGCCGTCGGCGCGGCCGCAGAGGCGGCAGAGCGCGGGGCGGGCGCCAACGGCGACCACGCCGCCGACGACGCCGCCGCCGCCGCCCGCCTGTTCGCGGCCCTCACCGCGGCCGTGCCCGACCCGGAGATGCGCTTCCGCCTGGCCGTCGCCGAGCCCCCCCTGGTCGCGCGCTCTCTGGACGCCTTGCTCGATCTCTTGCCCTCGCCGCCGCCCGCGCCCCCCGCTTTGCCGCCGCCCCCCCTGGGCACGAGCGCAGACGCATGCGGCGGCGGCAACGAGGACGAGGACGCCGCCGGTGCCGCCAGCAGAGCGCACCGCAGCCGCAGTGCGGCAGCCATGCGCGCGGCCCTGGTCCGGTGCCCGCGCCTCGTCGGCGCCAAGCGGGCGCGGCTGGCGGAGACGGTGGCCGCGCTCGAGGAGGCGACGGGAGCGCGGGGTCCTGCCCTTACCGCCCTGCTGCTGCTGCTGCCGCCTGCCCCCGCGCCCCCTGCCGCCCCTCTGCCGGCGTACTCTGGCCCGCCCGCCGCTCGAGCGAGGGGGCGGCGAGCCGAGGGCCTGGCGACCGACACCTTCGCGGAGGAGGAGGACGACGACGAGGGCGGCGGAGAGGGCGAGCTTGCAGAGGGCGGCGACGGCAGCGAGGACGAGGACGAGGACGAGGACGGTGGCGGCGACCGAGACGGTCGCAACGATGCCCCTCCCTCGTCGTCCGTCGCCGCCGCCGCCGCGCGGGCCGCCGCCGCCGCCGCCGCCCTCGGCCGCCCGCCGCCCTACTCGGCCTCCGACGCGGCCCGGCTGCTCGCCCTGCCGCCCGCGCGCCTGCGCGCGGCCGCCGACGACATGCGCGCCGCGCTGGGCCTGGGCGCGCGGTCCCTGCGCGCGCGCCTGCGGCGCGACCCGACGCCGCTGCTCGCGCCCCGCGGCACCGACAATGCGCGCCTGGTGGTGGCCGCCCTCGCGCGCCGCCTGCGCGTGCCCCCGGACGAGGCCGCCGCCCTGGCCCTCGACGCCCCCCCGGCCCTGCTCATGCGCGCGCCGGGCGCCGCCGTCGCCGTCCTCGACGCCGTCGGGGAGGCGTTTGGCCTCTCGCCGCGGGAGCTGGTCCAGGTCGCCGCCTTCGACCCTTCCCTGCTGGCGCGCAGCCCGGCGCCCCTGCGGGCGAGGCTGCGACGGCTGACGGACGCGGTGTACCTGCCGTCGGTGGCCGAGCGGCGCGCGCGCAAGAGGAGAGAGGCGCCGGGGGCGGCCGCCGGCGGCGCGGCCTCCTCGAGCGGCGGCGACCGCGGCGGCGGCGGCGGCAGCAGCAGCCGCTCTCCTTCCCGGCCCGCCCCTCGCTCGGCCCCCGAGGACGAGCGGGACGAGCCCCGCGGCAGGGCGCGCGGCGCGCGCCGCGACGACGACGACGACGGCGCCCGCTGGGCCCCGCCGCCCGCCACCACCGCGTGGGCCGTGCAGCTGCAGGCGCTCACGCGCGGCGGGCCGCAGAACGCGGCGCGGCTGGCGACGGCGGCGCTGGCGGGCGAGCGCGTCGACCGGCTGCACTTTCTGCGGGGCGGGCACGGGGGCGCGGGGGCCGCGGGGCGGGTGCGGCTTAAGGACGTGCTGGGGGCGAGCCCGCGGGCGTTCTCGCAGGCCTACCCGGCGTACGAGGCGTGGAGGACGAGCGGGGGCAAGGCCGGGCGCGGGGGCAGCGGCAAGGCGGGCAGCGGCGGAGACGCAGGCTCGCCCGCGCCCGCATCGCCGCTGGCGGGGCAGCCGCAGCAGCAGCAGCAGCGCCGCGCTCGGTCCAAATCGCGCGCGCGCTCGCGCTCGCGGCCGCGCGGCGCAGCGTTAGCGCAGCGGCCGCTCCCCCCGCGGCTTATGATCCCGCTGGGGCCGGGGGCGCTGCTCCGGCTGCCCGCGCAACCATTGCCGCCGCCGCCGCCGCGGCTTGCGCCTTCGCCGCCGCCTGTTTAGTGTAGACGCGACCGACATTGCCTGGAATGACAGCATTGTTTTTAAGATTCGTCACGCAATTCACTTTGTTTACAACCATTCTTCCCGCGACACCGACGCCTAGACTGCCGCCGGCTTGCGACCCGGGGCGCGCGCCCCGCGCTTCGGGGTCGAGGGCGCGACGGCAGAGGCAAGGGCGGCGGCGGCGGCGGCGGCTGCGGCACGCGGGCGCTTGCCTTTGGCGGGGGGCGCGGGCGCAGGCGCGGCAGCAGGGCGCTTGCCTTTGGGCGGGGCGGCCGCCGCCTGCCGCCCGGCGCCGGAAGGGCGCGCGGCCGGGGCCGCTTGCCGCTCCGCCGCACCGCCGTCGTCGTCCTCGTCGTCGTCGCCGCCGCCGCCGCTGCTCTCCTCCTCCTCGCCGCCGCTGCCGCCGCCGTCGCTCCCTCCCCCCGCGTCCGGCTGCTTCTCCTGCTCCTCCTCCGCTTCCTCGTCATCGTCGTCGTCCTCCTCGACGTCGTCCATATCGAGCGACAAGGACGGCGAGGCGGCGGCGGCGACGGTGAGGCGGCGGTGCCCGCGGCCGTTGGCCGCGAGCGCAGCAGAGGCGGAGACGGCCGCCGCCGCCCCGCCGCCCCCGTCCATGCCCTCCTCCCCCTCCTCCTCGTCCTCCTCCCGAGGCAGCAGCACGTTGGCCGCCTCGAGCGTGTAGTCGGCCAGAAAAGTTGCGCGCAGCAGGCGGTCGACGCGCGCAAAGTGGCGCTCGCTGTAGGCGAGGAGGCCGTCGACGAGCTCGCGCGCGGGGACGGGCGGGGGCGCGCGCCGCGCCGCCTTTTTGCCGCCGCCGCCGCCCTCGCCGCCGCCGCCGTCGTCGTCGCCGTCGCTGTCGTCGTCGCGCTGCGCGGCGGCCGCCGCCGCCGCCGCCGCCGCCGCCGCCGCGCCCCCGCCGAGCGCCTCGACCATGGCCGCGGGCGGGAGCTCGCGCAGGAGCTGCTGCATGAGCGCCTGCGCGGCGTGGCAGTTGCGCGCGTTGGTGTTCCACTCGCGCGCGTAGGACAGCAGCACGCGCAGGTCCGAGTCCTCCCCGGCGGCCAGGGCGGGCTGCTGCTCTTGCTGCTTGCTCGTCGGCTGCCGCCGCTGCTGCTGCTGCTTGCGCGCGCCGGCGGCCGCGCGCCGCGCTAGCGCGCCGAGCGCCGCGTCCGCGCGCCTCGACCCCGCGCGCCGCAGCACCGCAAGCAGGCGGCCCGGGTGCCGCAGCTCCAGCGCCAGGCGCGCCGCCTCGGTCAGCCGCCCGTCCGCCAGCGCGTTGCCCAGCGCCTGCTCCCGCTGGGACAGCAGCGCCGCGCCGGCCGCGTCGGCCGCCGCGCGCGCCTCTGTGCCGTCGCGCCACACCACCACGGCCGCGTCCGCGCCGCCGCTGGCCAGCAGGGCGTCGCGGCCCGGCCCCCCGGCGGCGCAGAGGGCCCACACGCGGTCGGTGTGGCCGTCCATCGTCGCCACGCACTCGCCCGCGCCCTTGTTGCTGCTTTTGCTGCTGCCGTTGATGCCGCCTCTCCCGCCGCCGCCACCGCCGCCGCCTCCCCCGCCGCGCACGTTCCACAGCTTCAGCAGGCCGTCGGCCCCGGCCGACACCACCTGCGTCCCGGCCGTCACGAACAGCGCGCGCAGCACCCCCGCCCCGTGCCCCTCGAACGTGCGCAGGCACGACGCCGCCACCATGCCGCTCGCCCCCCCGCCGGCCTGCTGGCCTGCCCCCGCCCCCCCGGCGCCGGCGATGCCCCACAGCTTTACGGTGCGGTCTCCGCTGCAGGTCAGCACGGCCTGGTCCACAGGACTAAATTGGACAGACCACACCCCGCGCTTGTGGCCTTTCAGGACGGCCACGGCACTCAGGGAGGGCAGGCGCCACACTTTAGCGGTGCGGTCCTGCGAGGCCGTGGCGACGAGGGCGCCGTTGGGCGAGACGGCGACGCTGTTGACGTCCTTGTCGTGCGCGGCGACGGCGGCCGTCGCGCGCAGCCGGCGCGACGCGGCGCCCCCGGCCGCCGCCGCCGAGCGAGAGGCCGACGACGTTTTCTTCGCCTTCTTGCCGCCTTCGCCCGCCCCTTGCTGCTGCCGCGCCTCCTCCTCCGCCTCTTCTCCTTCCTCGGCCGCCTGGCCCCCGCCGACGCGGTCCGACTGCCACGCCGGGCTGCCGAGCACGGGCGACAGGTCCCACACCTTCAGGAGGCGGTCCGCGCCCGCGCTCGCGAGGAACAGCGGCGGCGGCGCGGCCGAGGAGGAGGAGGAGCCGGCCGCGGCCGCCGGCCTGACGCGCGACAGCGCGACGGCGGCGACGGCGCCGATGTGCCCGCGCCCGACGCCGAGGCACCCGCCCGACTCGGCGTCCCACACGCGCACCTCGCAGTCGCGCCCGCCCGACGCGAGCAGGTCGCGCCCGTCCGGCAGGCGCGCGGCGTCGAGCGACAGCACCGCGCCAGAGTGGCCCACGCAGCGCGCGGCGGCGCCGCCGCCGCCGCCGCCGCCGCCGCCGCCGCCGCCGCCGCCGCCGCCGCCGCCGCCGCCGCCGCCGCCGCTGGCGCCGAGCGAAAAGGTGCGAAGCACGTCGCCGTTGGTCGCGACGGCCACGTGCGAGGGCGCGGCCGGGTCGCCGACGAAGCGCAGGTCGGTGACCTCGTCGTGGTTGCCGACGAGCTCGCGCGTGAGGTGGAGGCCGGGCGCGGCGTGCGGCCGGTGCTTTTTACTGCTGGCGGCCGCCACTGCCGCCGCCGCCGCCGACGCTTCTGTCGCCGCCGCCGCGCGCGGGCCGAGGAACAAGAGGCGGCAGTCGCCCGCGGCCGCGCACAGCTCGCGCCCTCCCGGCACCAGCATCAGCTCCGTGAGCTCGTGCCCGGCCGGCGCGGGGTTTTGCGGCGCCGTCTCGACCATGCCCTGCTCGGCGGCGGACGCGGCGGGAGAGGCGCCCGCAGAGGGGGCGTGGGCCGCCGCCGCCGCCGCCGCCGTTGCCGCCGCCGCCGTCCACGGCGGCTGCTGCGTCCCGACGCACTTGCCCGTGTCCGTGCGCCACAACCGCACGACGCCCTTCTCGCCGGCCGTCGCGAAAACCATCGGGCGCGCCAGGGACGACGCCGACGCGGCGGCCGCAGCGGCGCCGCCCGCCGCCGTAACCGCCGCCGGCGCCGAAAGCTCAACCTGCTGCCGCTGCGCGGCCGCGTCGGCGTCGGCGACGCCCGGGAAGGGCGACCCCGCGGGCAGCACGACGAGGCCCTCGACGGCCTCGAAGACGGGGATGGCCGACAGCTTGGTCACCATGTGCTGCTGCCCCTGCGGCTGGCCCGCCGGCTGCTGCCCCTTGCGCTTCTTGCCGCTGCCGCTGCCGTCGAGGCCGCCGTCTGCCCCCGCGCCCGCCGCCCCCCCTGTGGCCTCGAGCGCCGCCCGCAGGTCCCACACGTGCACCGTCTTGTCGCGGCTGCCCGTGAGCAGGCGCCACCCGTCGGGCGCCAGGGCCAGCGACGTGACCGCCGACAGGTGGTGCCCGGTCAGGGCGGCCAGGCACCGCCCGCCGCCCTTGACGCCCTTCGCGCTGCCGCCGCCGCCGCCCGCGCCGCCGCCGCCCGCGCCGCCGCCCGGGCGCAGCGACCAAACGCGCACCTCCCCCTGGTCGTCGCCGCTGAACAGCAGCGGCCTGCGCGGGTGAAACATCACGCGCAGCACCACGCCCGAGTGCCCCTCGAGGTGGTGCGTGGCCGCGCCCGTGTCCAGGTCCCACACCTTGACCGAGCGGTCGGCGCTGGCAGTCGCCAGGTATCCGCCAGACGCGTCGACGGCGGCGTCGGCAACAGGGGCGCGGTGCGGGCGCCACGCGCGGCGGAGCTGGCCCGTGCGGAGGTCGTGGACGCGCGCGGTGAGGGAGCGGGAGAAGGACGCCAGGGTGGCGTTGTCCGGGCTCGCGGCCACGCAGGTGATGGGCTCAGAGTCCTGTTTGTTTTTTTGTTTTTCGTTTTGCGGGAGGAGGAGGAGAGGGGTGAGGGCGGGCGAGCGGGCGGCAGAGCGGGCGCGGCGGGCGCGCGCGTCTCGCGTCGGCGGCGGCGGCGGCCCTCTTTCTTTTGCGCCCGACCGACTCTACTCACCCCCGCGAGCGTGCGCTCGACCATGCCCGACGCGAGGTCGACGATCTGTCGTGTTGTGATTTGTGTCGATCAGTATGGAGAGGATGCGTGAGACAGCGACGGGCCGGGAAATCGCGCCGCCCCCATCCTCCCCCTCCCCCCGCTCGAAACGCACCTTCACTTCGTCCGCGCAGGGGCACACAAGGCGCTGGCCGTCGCGTGTGATGCGCGCCGGGGCGCTACCCGTGTAGAACGCCTCCAGCCGCAGCTGGGGCTCGTAGCCCGTCTTGGCGACGAGCATCGCGGGATGAGAGTTGGGGGCGAGTCGGCGCAAGAGTGCTCTTCGCTGCTTGCCGGCGCGCGCGCAGATATGTCTGTCAATTCGTGGTCGTCATGTCTGCGTTGGCTGATTGATTGGCGTTGTTCAGAGTGCCTGTGTGAATAGATTGTGTGTTTTGCCGTGTAAGAGAGGTTTGCCCCTTTCACCGTCGGCTCGACGCGCGCCGCTTGCTCTTGACGGCGGCTAGGCGAGGAGAGAGCCGAGGGCTTGAGCGCCGGCCCTCGCAGTCACGACGCCGCACCCCCTCCATCACATCTCCAACAAACGCGCGCGCACACACTCCCAGTGTCGAACTTGCCTCTTCTAGTCCATCTTCTCCCACCAGCCTTGCTCCGCACCTGCTCAAGCAGCTTCACTTGCACAAGGCGCGCGATCACAAAAGCTCCCCGACCCCCAGTTCAAAAAAAAGAGCAGACCATCGAAACATGCCGCTCGCCAAGCCCAAGCTCGCGCAGGAGGACTGGGACGAGGCCGTGCGCACCAACGTCGACGAGTTTGACATGTCCGCCGAGGAGGCCGTGCAGGCGGCCACGGAGGAGTTTGAGGCGCGTTACGACCTGTCGGCCGTCCTGCGCGCGGCCGACGGCGCTGCCGCCGCCGCCGCCCACCCCGTCGCTCTCGCTGCGGCCGCGTTGCGCGCCGCTCTTGCTGCTGCTGCTGCTGGCAACGACGGCACCGCCGACACCACCGCGGCGGCCGTCGCCGCGCTCGCCGAGGCGTGCTTTCCGAGCGGCGAGGAGGCGCGCCAGCCGGCGCTGGCGGTCGCGACCAAGGAGGACGCGGCGGGCTTGCTGCTGCAGGCGGCGGCGGGCGGCGGCGGCGGCAGCGGCAGCGGCGACGGCGCCTCGCCCTCGTCGCCGTCTCCGTCCCCGCCGCCGCCGCCGCTCAGCCTCCCCGCGCTCCGCCTGCTGCGCCGCCTGCTCCTGCGCAGCGCCGACGCGCGCGCGGGCTTCCTGGCCGCGGGAGGGGTCGAGCGCTGCGCGGACATGCTCGCTCGGTCCCTTGCCGCTTCCCCCTGCCTCCCTCACGTGGCCGATGCCGCCGCCGATGCCGCCGCCGCCGATGTCGCCGCCGCCTCGACCCCCCCGGCGCCGCCGACGACGCAGCCCGACTGGCCCCGCGTCGCCGCGGTCGTCGGCTGCTGCGAGGCGGCGTGCGTCAAGTGCGAGGAGGCCAAGTGCCTGTTCGCCGCGCACGTGCCCGCCGGGGGCCTGCCCGCGCCGCTCGCGGCGGTGGCCGCCACCGCCGCGGCCCCCTGCCCGGACGAGGAGCAGGCCGGCGCCGTCGCCAGCGGCGGCTTTGTGGCCCTGCTGCTCGGCGCGGTGCTGTCGTCGGCGCGCGCGCCGCCGGCGGCCGCGGGCGCGGCGGCCGGCGTGCTCAGGGCTCTCACGTACGGCGACGACGACTCGGCCCTGGCGTCGCGCGCGTTCACGCACGCGCGGCTGCTGGCCAAGACGCACGGCGCGCTGCGCGGGCTCCTGCTTGCGCTGCAGCGGCTGTCCAAGGAGGAGGAGGGGGAGGAGGCGGGGGCGGGGGTGGAGCAGGGGCAGCGGCAGCAGCAGCAGAAGGACGAGAAGGCGGGCAAGGCGGCGGCGGCGGCCGGCGCCCGCGCCGGCGACGACGACGACGCCGACGGCTGCGCCCTGCCGAGCACGCGCGCCGAGGCGGTCGCCGCGGTGCTGGCCGCCGTGCGCTCCGTGGCCGCCAACGACGACGCCTGCCGCGGCTTCTCGGACGACGGCGGCGTGCGCGCGTGCCTCGAGCTGCTGCGGCGCGCGGTGGCGGCGCCGGGGCCCGGGGGGGCGGCAACAACCGCGGCCGCCTCGTCTACCGCCGCCGGATCGCCCGCCGCCCTCGCGCGCGCCTCGGCCGGCGCCCTGCGCCAGCTCGCCAACTCCGACCCGGTCAAGACCCTGCTGGCGGGCGACGGCGCGCTCGACGTCATCGTCGACGCCATCGCGCGCTTCTCCGGCGGCCGCGGCACCAAGGGCGGCGGAAAGGGCGGCGGCGGCGGCAAAGCGGCCGCGACGGCGTCCGCCGCCGTCGCCTCCGCCGACGACGTCGCCCCCTCGGCGGACGACGCCAAGCGCGAGCGCCACGACGACGAGAACGACGATGCGAACGACAACGAGAGCGACAGCGACGACGACGAAGACGGCCCGAGCCCCGCCTCGGCCTTGCCCGACGTCCTCGAGCCCGTCGCCGCGCTGCTGGCCGCCATGACGCTCCGCCAGCCCGAGATTGCGCTGGCCGCGGCCGACGCGGGCGCCGTGGCCGCCCTGTGCGGCGCGCTGGGCCGCCTCGCGCGGCCGGGCGGCGGCGCTCCCGCGGGCGGCGGCGCACCAGCCGCCGCGCCTGCCGCTGCCGCCGCCGCCCTTGCTGCTGCCGCGGCTCCCGGGACAAAAGCCTCCTCCGCCTCCTCTCCGCCCTCCCCGCCCCCCTCCGCCTCTGCCGCCGCCTGCCGCCAGCTGTGCCTGGCCGTGCGAAACATGGCGTGCCGCGGCGGCGACGGCCTCCGCGCGGCCTTCCTGGGCGCGGGCGCCGAGGCGCGGCTGCGGGCGGCCAAGGCGGCGCACCCGGGCGCCTGCCGGGACGTGGGGAGCGCGGCGCTGCGCGACCTGGGGCTGGACAACTACAACGCGTGAAGCTTGGGGGGGTGTTCTCGTTTCTTGCAAGGAGAGAGAGGAGGAGCTTTTTTTGGTTCAGCTCGGCGGACAAGGCCGGTGTTGTCGGCGACTGAACGGCGGACGGCGGACAGGACAGCAGGCGGCGCGCACTTGCGTCATCGGTCCTTCCGTGCAAACGGCTCCGCAACAACCGCTGTTTCGCATCCGAAACGAAGCATAACATCTATCTCGGTCCCCTCCTCTGCAAGCGCGTCCGGTCACGTCCGAAGCCACGCTGCGCGCGCGCGCGAATCAACACCTCTCCCCTTGCCTCTCGACGCGAGAAGAAGAGGAACCAAAATGAGGGGCGGCGCCCCGCCGCTCGACGGCTACGTCGGCTCGTCGCACGACGTCGAGACCGTGCGCCGCCAGCAGCAGGAGCGCGAGGCGCAGCGCAAGAAGTTCGAAGCGCAGCGCGAGGCCGCCGCCGTCGCCGCCGACCAGGCCGCCCTAAAGACGTTTGCCGGCGCTGCGAAGGCAGAGGCGGTCGAGGCCGCATTCAAGAGCGAGACCGTGGGCCTGGTCTCGCGCGCCGAGTTCCTGGCCAAGCGCGACACGCTCGCCGAGCGCATCGAGCAGGAGGGGCGCGAGCGCGTGCAGGCCGACGCGGCGGCGGCGGCGGGGCGGCGGACGGCGGCGCGCGCGGCGTCGTCGGCGGCGCAGCGGGCGGCCTCGAAAGGGCGCCCGAAGCTGTCGTTCCTGGACGCGGACGAGGACGAGGAGGACGAGGCGGACGACGACGAGGACGCAGACGAGGGGCCGAGCGTGCCGGCGCCCGCCGCCGCCGCTGCCCCTCCGGCGGCTGCGCGGCGCCCGGGAGGCGACGAGGCCGGCCCGGCCGCTAAAAAGCCGCGGCGGCAGGGCGAGCCCGCTGCCGCCCTCGCCGCCAACGGGGGGCCGCCACCCCCCACCAAAGGCAGCAGCGGCGCGTCGGCCCGCGCTACCGCCGCCCCCGCCCTCGCCCCCCATCACGTCCGCCTCGGCAAGGACCCCTCGGCGCCCCACACCGCCTGCCTGCCGGACAGCGACCGCGAGCGCCGCGAGGCGCAGCTGCGGCGCGAGCTGGCGCACGAGTTTGCGCACGAGCAGGAGCGCCTGCGCGCCTCGCCCATGTCCGTCACCTACAGCTACTGGGACGGCCAGGGCCACCGCCGCAGGCTGACCGTGCGGCGCGGCGACTCGGTCGGCGCCTTTCTAAAGGCTGCCCGCGAGCAGCTCGCGCCGCAGTTCCGCGAGCTCCGCGCCGTCGGCGCCGACGCCCTGCTCTTCGTCAAGGAGGACGTCATCCTCCCGCCCCACCACACCTTCCACGAGCTCATCGCCTCGCGCGCGCGCGGCAAGTCGGGCCCTCTGCACGAGTTTGGCGTGCAGGAGGACCTGCGCGCCGAGGGCGACAGCCGCGTCGAGCGGCGCGACGTGCACGCCGGAAAAGTGGTCGAGCGGCACTGGTACGAGCGGCACCGGCACATCCACCCCTACTCGCGGTGGGAGGTGTGGGACCCGGAGAACGTCGACTACTCCAAGCCCTACCGGGTGGGCGGGTGAGGGGGCGAGGGAGAAAGACGTTTGGGGGGAGAGTGGACGGAGGATCGAGGTTCGATGCGAGGACGACGGCACGGGGGGCGGCCGGTTTCTCGCTCGGGCGGCGGCGGCGGCGGCGGTGGGCGTGTTCGTTGGCCGGCGGGCGGCTTTGTTCGTCGAGCGGGTTTGTAATGCGCGATCATCATTGTCTCAGCGACATACACCCATTCGAATCCCATTGACCTGTCTTGGATATGCACACACACGCTTCCCTTGATCGGGCGTGAGCCACGAACGACAAACTTGTGGAAGCATTGCTGAACGCATTGCTGAACGCCCAACCTTTGCGCGCCGTCGCCACGCTACATCTTCACCACTCGTCGTACACTAGTCCGTTTACACAGTCTGGGAGCTGATAGACCGCAGGCCCGCGCGCGCGAGAGCGTGACACGGGGTGAAGAGGGGCTGGTGGAAGCCCGCGCCTCCCTTTCCTCTCGAGGGCGTGACGCGACAGCATGTGGACTGCGGCCTACTCTGCGGTGGCGCGCAACGCGCCGTCCGAGGGGATCGGTGCTGCGCTGCTCCTGCGCCAAGTGCGCGGGTACGCTCGCCAGCGCGGCGGCAAGCCGCCGCCGTCGTCGGCCGCGGCGGCGTCGGCGGCGCCGATCGCCCTCTCACCCTCGCCCTCTCTGCCCAAAGCCCCTTTGGCATCATCAGCCCGCCCGCACGACCGCCCCCCGACGGTCGCCGCCAACGCCATCGCTGCCGCGGCCGCGGCGCGCGCCCGGGCCGCAGAGGCCGCGGCCGCGGCGGCGGGGGCAGCAGCAACAGCGGTGTCGTCGTCGTCGGCCGCCCCGCCGCCGCCGTTTGACGCCGCGCTGGCTGGCGCCGCGCCGCGCGCCCACCGCCTAATCGGCGACCCGCGCACGGGCATCGCCGACGACACCACCGAGCGCTGTCCCTCCACCGCCGCGGGCAACGACGTCTCCGTCGAGCTCATGTGGACGCAGGAGCGCCCGGGCGTCACCGAGTGGTACCGCTACTCGCCCTTTGTGCGGCAGCAGCCGCTGATGCGGCGTGACGCGCGGCTGTCGGACCACAGCCGCAACCTCGTTTATCTGCTGCGGTGCGCCGACCCGTCCCGGTGGACGGTGCAGGATCTGGCGCGCAAGTTCCGGGTGCGGCGGCAGCGGGTGCTGGCGGTGCTGGCGCTCAAGGAGATGGAGGCGCAGGCGCTCGAGGACGGGCGGCTGATGGGCGGCGGCGGCGGCGGCGGAGGAGGCGCTGTGGCCGCTGCCCCTGACGCCAGCGCCGTTGCCGCTGCTTCTGCCGGCGGCGCCGTCGCCCCGGCGAGCCTGGCGCGCGGCCTGCGCGCCTACTGCATGACGGTGGACCTGGCGGACGTGCGCCTGAGCGCCGGGTCGCGCGAGCCGCACGACCTGGCCGACGGGGCGATGGCGGCGGTGGGCGGCGGCGGCGCAGGGGCGGCTTCAGGGATCGCCTCTGAGGGGCAACGGTCTCGCAAGGGCGGCAAACAGCAGCAGCAGCAGCAGCAGGCGGAGGGCTGGGTGTGGGCGCGTTCCGGGCGCGACGGCAAGGGCGGCGGCGGCGCCTCCTCCCAGCAGCAGCAACAGCACCAGCACCAGCACCAGCACCAGGCGCCGTCGCTCGGGGCCGACCCGGCCGCCGACCTCGCGCGCGTCGCGCCGGCGCAGGCCGCCACCGCCCAGCGCCTGCACGTCGCGCTGCTGTCCCTGCTGCAGCAGCACGGGCACAGTCTCGACCGCCTGCTCAGGGCCCTGCTCGCGCAGGTGGACGCGGCCGAGGCGCACTACGTCGCGCGCGTGCGCGGCACCCCCGTCGAGCGGGCGCTCGAGCTCGGGTGGCGCGCGGCGGCGGCCGGGCGCGCGGCGGCAGCGGCCGAGCGCGCCCGGCGGGCGTCCATCGGCGGCGGTGCGCAGGAATCAGGGGCGGCAGCCGGAGCGGGAGCGGCAGCCGAGGAGGCGGCGGGAGAGGCGGGCGGAGGAGCGGGGGGGCCCGGCGGCGACGCCCCTCCCGCTGCCCCCCCTGCCCCCATGCCGCTCCTTTTTGACTTTGCCGCGCAGCGCAACGCCGTCCGCGCCGCCGTCGACGCCCTGCGCCCGCTGCTCGTCAACGCCGGACCGCGCGCCGAGCGCGAGGCGGCCGCCCTGGCCGCCGAGCTGTCGGCGCTGCTCGGCGCCGCCGCCCCTCCTCCTGACGGCGAGGACGACGCGCTCCGCGCGGCGGCCTCGGCCGCGCCGCCCGACACGCTCGCGCGCGCGTTTAACGCGCTGCCCCGCGACCAGCGGCAGGCGCTGCTGGACCGCGCGCCGTCGGCCGGCGCGGCGCTCGACCTGCGCGGCGCCGACCTGACGGCCGTCGTCAGCCCGTTCGCCGCCCCCACCTCCTCCTCTGGCGGCGGCGGCGGCGCCGCCGGGGGGCGCTACTCATCCCTCTCGTCCGCGTCTTCCTCCTCCTCCTCCTTCCTCGCCAACTCGCCGGGCGGCGGTGGCGGCGGCGACGCGGCGGCGTCGAGCTACGCCCTGGGCCGCTGGCCGGGTCAGGTGCGCCCGCTCGTGGACGTGTGGGGCTACGAAGAGGTCGGCGCGGACGGCGGCGGCGCGGGCGCAGGCCCGCCGCGCGACCCCGACGCCCTCTTTGCCGCGCTGCTGGCGCCGTCGGGCGCGCTGCCGCCGCTCGAGCGCGCGGTGGAGGACGTCGACGCGTGCGCGGCGGCGCTCGGCATCGACGCGGCCGCCGCCGCCTCGTCAGGAGACGACGCGCTGGGCTCGCTCGACGACTTTCTAGCGGGTGGCGGCGGGGCCGGCGGCGAGCAAAGCGGCAGCGGCAGCAGCAGCGAGGGCGGCGGCAAGGGCGCCTCCTCTCCCGCCTCTGCCGCACCCTCCCCCCTGCCCTCGTGCGCCGACGTGCTCGCGCTGCGCGAGGACGTCCACACCTACCAGCACCTGGACTGGATGTACGACCGCGCCGTGGACCACCAGGCCGCCGAGCTCGTCGCCGCGGCGGCCGCGCAGCGCGCGGCCTACCTGGCCGGCGGCGGCGCGGCGGGCCCCGGCGGCGGCGGCGCCGGAGGCCAGGCCGCCATCGCCGCGGCCGCCGCCAAGCTGCTGACGGCCCCTCCGCGGCGCGTGTCCGAGACGCCCGGGGCCTGGGACACGCCGCCCCTTCCCCCCAGGCAGCAGCAGCGCATGCTGCGCATCCTGCGCGCCCTCGATCCGTCCGCCGCCGAGCGCCTCATGTACGTCGAGGCCGCCTCGCGCGAGGACCGCGCGGCGGGCGCCGCCGCGTCGGCCGGCGGCGCGTCCGCCTCGGGCTCGGCGCGCCGCGCCGCCCGCATGCGCGCGCAGGTCTCGCGCGTCCTGCGGCACATGGACGCGCAGGTGAGCGGGGCCGGCGGTGCCGGCGAGGAGGACGCCGGCGGCGGTGCTGAGGACGACGACGACGAGGACGAGGAGGAGGAGCAGGCGGACGGGCAGAAGAGGGAGCGGGCGGCGGCGGCGGCGGCGGCGGCTTCGTCTGCCCACGGCGCCGCCGCCTTCGCGCTGCCGCCGCGCCCGGCCGACCTCGCCGCCGGCGCGCCGGCCTCGGAGCGCGCGCCCCTCGAGCTGGTTTCGGCCTTCATCGAGGCCGCGATCGTCGGCCGCCAGTTTCACCGCGGCTCGGGCGAGCGGCACGTCGCCCAGGTGCCCACCTACCCCTCGTTCGACGGCCGCCCGCTCGACGCCGCCTCGGCAGAGGGCGCCGAGTCGGAGCTGTCGGCGCTCGCGCGCGGTGCCGCGCGCCGCGAGGACGACGGCATGTGGCGCGACTTCCGCGAGCGCCTGCTGCACAACCTGGGGGTGTCGGGGCCCGGGCTGTGGGACGTGAGGGGACGGGCGCGGCCGCAGAGGCCCGCCGAGGGGTGGTCGATGGTCGTGCACCCGGTCGGCAAGGGCGCGCGGCGCGACGGGGTTGGAGGAGGAGGAGGAGGGGGGAGGGGGGCGGCGATCGAGCCTCGCGCGGGCGCCGGCGCGCCCGCGGGCGCCGGCGGCCTGCCGTACGTTAGCGAGCCGGGCGGCGCGCTCCGCCCGCTGCGCGGGGACGAGGCGCTCCTGGAGAAGCGGCGCACGCCCAAGCGCAGGCGCCGGTGGCCGCTGTAGACGTTGCGCGTGGGTTTTTAAGAAAGCGATCGATCTCTCTTCTCTGTGCCTAGGAAAAAGGGGGGCGACGACGCGAGCGCCGCCCGAGAAATTTTTTCGTTTTTGTCGTCTAAGAAAGGGCGTTGCGTCTCGCCACGACGACACATCCATTCTCACGCAACAACAGCACCCTCTCTCACACACGCCCAAACGCCTCACGACGTGCGCATGTCGTCCCGCTAGCTCTTCCCTTTTGTCCAAAAATCAGCGGCAAACTGCGCGCTCGCGTCGCTCCCTCTCTTTTTATCTTTGCTGCTTCGCCGACAGCAACACCAACAACAACAACAGCAAGATGAACAAGGGCAAGCACGAGGGGCCGACTGTCAAGGAGCGCCTCGAGGTGAGCGAGGAAGCGAGGGAGGCATTGCGTCTCACACAAAACACAAAACGTTTGCCGACGATGAAGCGCTGACACCCATGTCCCGCCATCGATTCCCGCTTCCCCCTCCCCACACACACACACAACAAAACAGACGGCCGGCTACGAGAAGGACGCGATCGACCACATGAGCAAGACGCAGATGGGCGTGGTGACGTACTTCCTCTCGCACGGGTCGGACATCCCGGACCCGGACGAGATCGACGACGCCTACCTGGCCGGCGGCAAGACGTCCGTCGACAAGCTGGCCACCTATTGGCGCACCACCAAGGGCGGCAAGAAGGAGGTCGACGGGGACGTGGACGAGGCCATCGCCGAGGCCAAGGCGACGGCGGAAGACATGGGGTCGCCGTCGGCCAAAAATGGCAAGAGCAAGTGAGCGGCGGCGCCCTGAAGTCCGTAATGTCCGAGCGTGCGCACATCACCCGTTGTCGAGCGCGCGTTGTTGTTTTTGCGTTCTCGCCGCGGCCGCTCCCTGAGCGCGAGCGCGCGCCTCGTGTCGCAAACGAATCCATCCGCCCCTTCCCGTTGTTTGTTTTTTTGCACGCCGACGCACAATCGATGCATTTGTAAGAGCAGATTCGCCATCATGTGGAGTCATCAAGTAAAGACAGGGCGCGGCGAGTGGAAGAGACAGAGTGGCGCGCCGACGGCAGCAGAGCAAATCGCCGGAAAAGTCGACACGACGCGCCGGGTCGGGCCGACCCACTCTCCTTTCCCTGTGTCGCGCGCGCACAGCAGCACACAGGTCGTGGGTACGACTGACCCAGGTGTGTATGGTTCACAAGCATTGAGGCGGACCTGTCGTTTCTCGAGTGTGCCGCGCTCTCTCGCCAGCCCAGCGCGCAGCAGCCGACGCTTGCTCGGTCGTCGTCGTCGCGGCGAGCGGTGGCAGCGGCGCAGCTCGACCGGTAACCGAAATCGTTTTGCTTCGCGCGTGGAAAGTGGGATTCGGCTCAGACCACAAGAGCACCCGCGTGATGAGGCGCTCGTCGCCTCTGGCCGCCAATACCGTCGTTATGAAGGCCGTTGCGAGCCTATCCAGTACGAATGCGAGGAAAATTGCCAGCAGCGGGCGACTGTCCGCCGCCCTCTCATTGCGGCGGCGCGGCCTCGCCGCAGCTTCTTCACAAAAACCAAAACCACACGAGAAAAAAAAGTACTTCACACGCGCAATTCCGCCCTCCCCTTCCACTTATTCTCTTGCAAGCACGAAAAGAGCAACGATGGTCTCCTACACGGCCGAGACGGGCGAGCACTTGGACGACTTCCTCGAGGTGAGGAGCACCCCCTCCGCGCTTTCTTTTTACCTCGACAAGGCGCGCGAGCAAACATCTGGGCCGCCGTCTCTCTCTCTCGCCTGCGCTCAAAAAGTAGACTTTTCGCTCCCCCCCTCTCCTTTTCCCATTTGATCGCAAACCAAACGCAGCGCTGCGGCTACACGCACGTGGACAAGCTGAAAAACGCCAACGGACGGCGCATGCTCCAGGCCAACTGCATCTCGCTCAAGAAGCTGACGCCCGACTACGACGACCTGGCCGAGGAGGTGAGATACGCCGCCCGCCGCCCGCCGCGCCGCGAGAGAGACGGAGAGAGATGGGGAGGCCAGCGAGCGAGCGAGCGAGCGAGCGAGCGAGCGAGCGAGAATCGAGCGCAGTGCCCCTGTCTCTCTCCAACTCACACTTCGACCCCTTTTCATCGATCGACCTCTCGTCCAAAACACAAAAACACGCCGCACAAAACAACGCAAAAAAAAGCCACAGTTCAAGCACGACAAGAAAAAGTCCGACGGCAAGAAGCCGGGCCACGTCGCGTTTCAGCACACGGCCCTGGTGCGCTACTTCAAGCACCAAACGGCCGAGCGCGCCAAGGAGCGCGCCGCCGCGCACAAGAAGCACGGCGCCTCGCCCCTGGCCGCCAAGGGCGGCGTCAAGAAATAAAAACGCCTTTGGAGATCCTCGGAAAAAAGACGTCATCTTGCCGCCTCGCACGAGAGTTAGCAAATTAGGATCCGAGCCGCCTCTCCCTTTTTCCCCGCTCGCTGACTGGGAGCCGAGTAGAGCACACGAAGCAGGTTTGTTGTAACACACGCATCAAAACTCAGTTGAACCAAGAGATTGCAGCGCTTTGAGAAAGGAAAGGGGAACGCCGAGCAGGGACGACGGCCGGACGAGCGGGCGTTTGTCTTTTCCGTCCTTTGTTTCGATCGTCGTAGTGTGGGTCCCGACAAACGGCGCGCAGGCGGTGAGACCGGGGCGGGTTCTGGCACGTCCATGTAGCCCT
>Ga0209390_10001720_pt1 | contig 41016 bp, 44 predicted proteins | sample BON01_FD_187212 | JGI IMG/M metagenome (GOLD analysis project Ga0209390, IMG submission 187212) | Freshwater microbial communities from Lake Bonney liftoff mats and glacier meltwater in Antarctica - BON-01 (SPAdes) (version 2) | ecosystem: Environmental > Aquatic > Freshwater > Ice > Glacier...
TCATTTTTCGTTTGAGCACTTCTAATACGTTTTTGCCTAAGTGTTAAACAATGCCTTGCGACATCACTTAACTCAGCTCAGTATCATAAGTGCCCACACTTATCGATTGTTTAGATTTTTAAAGAACATATACGCTGATCAGTAATTTTGATACTGGCCTTAGTTAGAAGTTTTTCGTTATTTTTACAGGTCGTTTTAACTAACAAGTAAGTAACTATTTTCTACTAACTGCGTGTCTGCAACAACTGGGTTACTGCAGAGAAACAAGATTATGAACGCTTTTTTCTACTGTGTCAAACCGAATGAGGGTTTTTACGAACAATTTGAAAAAAATCTTCTTTTTATTTCAAATTTTTATTAGCTTTTACCTTCATATTGTAATTTTTTAGTCGCGATACATGCACCCTAGTTTGTCTTTATATCGTTACTATCATTGGTTGTTAGGTCTTATTACTCTAATGCAGTTAAGCCTTCTTACTCAAATCAAATTAGAAAACTGTTTTTTAAATTTACTGACCTTTGGGGCCACAATCATTTGGCAATAGCCTTGGTTGGGGTTTCGAACAAAGTAGTCATGGTGATAATTTTCTGCCACCCAAAAAGTTTGCGCTGGCAGCAACTGTGTGCAAACAGATCGACTAAATTTGCCCGAGGCATCGAGCATGCTTATGTATTGCTCGGCTTGCTCATGCTGCTGAGCGTTTTGATAAAAAATGGCTGATTGATATTGTGGGCCGACATCGTTACCCTGACGGCCTGGGGTGGTTGGGTCATGGGTTGCGAAAAAAACCTCAAGTAAAGTTTCGAACGATACTTGAGCAGGGTCATACTCAATTTCTATCACTTCTATATGCCCAGTCTGACCACCACAAATTGCTTCGTAAGTTGGCGCCGTCACATGCCCGCCGCAATAACCCGGTTTAGCCTCAATGATGCCCTTCATTGACTTAAAAACGGCCTCAGTACACCAGAAGCAGCCACCACCAAATATTGCTTTATCAGTCATATCAAACCTTTTATGTATCGTTTCTGTAGATGCAAAAATATAATTTATTTATTTAGGTGGCGAAAGGGTGAGTATCCATTGCGCCAATTGCTGTGCCTGCTCGGGTGAAACGCGGGTTTGGGCAGGCATGGGTATGGCACCCCAGTTGCCGCGCCCACCTTCCAAGATGACCATTACTAAATGTGGTGTGGCTTCTAATTGGCCCGCATAACGCTCACTGATCTGTTTAAAACCAGGCCCAACACGCTTTTTATCAACCTGATGGCAACCTAAGCACGCTTTTTGCTGTGCTAGTTCGCGCATTGCTTCTTCAGCCATAACCGAGGTAAGCATCAAACTTAACGCCCCAGCGACAACCCATTTGAATACCCAGCACATGCTGGGTGAGGTGTTGAGCCTCATTTTATTCAAACAAATCAGTCACGGCACCCTTGCTTGCCGAACTGGCCAACTTACTTAATTTAGCCAACACACCACGGGTATAACGAGGCGCGGGTTGTTTCCATTTGGCACGACGCTTTTCAATTTCTTCGTCGGGTACATTTAATTGCAGAAGTAGTTTGTGCGCATCAATGGTAACTGAGTCACCCTCTTCTATCAGCGCAATCACGCCACCAACGAAGGCTTCTGGCGCAACGTGACCGACAACCATACCCCATGTGCCGCCTGAAAACCGGCCGTCTGTTACGAAACCAACCGTTTCACCCATGCCTTGGCCGACTAGTGCCGATGTTGGCGCCAGCATTTCTCGCATACCTGGACCACCACGTGGGCCCTCGTAACGAATAATGACAACGTCACCGTGCGTAATTTGACGCGCCATGATGGCTTCCATCGCCAAATCTTCAGAGTCAAAAACCCGTGCAGGACCCGTAATTGAAGGGTTTTTAAGGCCTGTAATTTTTGCCACTGCGCCCTCAGGTGACAAGTTACCCTTCAAAATAGCCAAGTGACCCGTTTTGTACATTGGGTTAGACATGCCACGAATCACGTCTTGGTCAGCAGGGGGTTCATCGGGTACATTCACCAAGGTTTCAGCAATGGTTTTACCGCTGATGGTGTGGCAGTCACCATGTAATAGGCCCGCATTGAGCAGTATTTTCATCACTTGCGGAATACCGCCGGCTTGATGCAAATCAACCGTTAAGTATTTGCCAGATGGCTTTAAATCACACAACACAGGTACGCGCTTACGAATGCGTTCGAAGTCGTCGATTGTCCAGGGCACTTCAGCAGAGTGAGCAATCGCTAAAAAGTGTAATACGGCATTTGTGGAACCACCAATCGCCATAATGACTGATACTGCATTTTCAATCGACTCGCGGGTAATAATGTCACGTGGACGGCGATTATCACGCACGGCCTGCACAAGAACGCGGGCCGCCTCTGCGGCGTTGGTGGCAGCCTCTTGGTCTTCATTGGCTGCTGTGCTTGAATAGGGCAAGCTCATACCCAAGGCCTCGAACGACGAGCTCATGGTGTTGGCGGTATACATACCTCCGCATGAACCCGTACCTGGAATTGCTTTTTGCTCAATTGCCTTAAAGTCTTCGGCGCTCATGCGGTTCATGGTGAACTCACCAACCGCTTCGAATACCGACACAATATTTAAATCTTTGCCCTTGTGGTGGCCTGGTTTAATGGTGCCACCGTAAACATAAATACCCGGTACGTTTATGCGCGCCAAAGCAATCATGCCACCTGGCATGTTTTTGTCGCACCCACCCACAACAACAACGCCGTCCATCCACTGGCCTTGCACGGCCGTTTCAATACAGTCGGCAATGACTTCTCGAGATGCAAGTGAAAACTTCATGCCCTCGGTGCCCATCGACATACCATCAGATATGGTTGGTACACCGAAAACTTGTGGGTTGCCTTTTGATTCACGAATCGCTGCAACAGCCGCATCTGTTAAGGGCTGTAAACCACTGTTACAAGGGGTAATGGTAGAGAACCCATTAGCCACACCAATCATGGGGTTTTCAAAGTCAGTTTCTTTGTAACCCATGCCGTAATACATGGAACGATTCGGTGCGCGCGCCACACCCTCAGTAATGTGGCTTGAGCGTTCATATTTTGACATGCGAGTTCCCCAGTGATGAATGAGTTTTATGAATGAGATAGTTAGAGACGGTTATTATGGAACATATACAACTTTACACAAACTTTTCAGATCAATTCATGATTAATTTTCCGAAAATAGACCCGATTGCCATTCAATTAGGGCCTTTCGCCGTCCATTGGTACGGTTTGATGTATTTGGTTGGTTTTGGTTCAGCTTGGCTTTTGGGGCGCTGGCGTGTCAAGCGTCAACTCACGCGAGTCACACTGGTTGATTTTGAAGACTTAATTTTTTTATGCATGCTTGGCGTTGTTTTAGGTGGCAGACTGGGCTACGTGCTGTTTTATAAACCTGCGTATTACTTTTCTAACCCACTGGAGATACTCTATATCTGGCAGGGTGGCATGTCTTTTCATGGCGGTTTGTTAGGTGTTTTAACAATGTTGGCATTATTTGCCATACGTCGAAACTATAAATTTCTTGAGCTGGGCGATTTAATTGCGCCCCTCATTCCGCTGGGCTTGGCGGCAGGCAGACTTGGTAATTTCATGAATGGCGAATTATGGGGCCGCCCAACCGATCTGCCGTGGGGCATGGCATTTCCGGGTGCGGCAGATGGTATAGCCCGGCACCCTTCTCAGCTTTATCAATTGGGGCTCGAGGGTCTATTACTGTTTGGGGTGGTCTGGTGGTTTGCGCGAGTGCCCCGACCCGTTGGGCAGATTAGTGCTGTATTTTTGATGGGTTACGGGGTGTTTCGCTTTTTAGTCGAGTACACCCGTGAACCCGATGCATTTTTGGGTTTACTTGCAGCCAACCTTAGTATGGGTCAGTGGCTATGCATACCAATGGTTCTAGCGGGTGCAGTGCTTTTTAAAAGAAGCACTGCATAATCAGCACTAAATATTTAGCACTAAAAATCAGCACTTGTAATCAGCACTTGTAATCAGCACTTGTAATCAGAGCTTGATAATAAATAATGCCCCGCAGGTGTCGTCTAGGTCGGCATCTCGAACCATCGGTTCAAGACGGTCACTTCGCAATCGGTTTTGAGCACACTCACTTGGGGCGTGCATACCTGCCGATCGACCCGCAACCTAAATGCCATAAGCATTGGTTCAGAGAATATATGACCATGTCACGAACACCGCAGGGACAAACTTTTAAGCCTTAACGGCCTTTACTTGATAGATGAGCTAAGTGCCTCATCTAATATTGTGTTCATATCTTGAATTCTACGCTTGAAATCACCAACCGCCAAACCGGCCATTGGGCCATCAGTTGCTTTGGTGGTTAATAGCTCGACTGCAATTTGTATGGCGGCCATAACGACTATGCGCTCGTTACCCACAACTTTACCCGCACCTTGAATGCGCCCCGATAACTGCGCGACATGATCTGCCGCAGCCTTTAAGCTAGCACGTTCTTCAGCTGGGCAAGCCAAAGAGTAGTCTCGGCCCAAAATATTGATCTCAACGCGTTCCATTACGCAGACTCCGTTGGGGTGGCGCCGGGTAACTGCTCAAGCACTCGATTAATACGCTGTTGGGCCGTTTGATTGGCTTCTCGCAACAGATTTAATTGTGTATGGTGTGTTTTCGCCTGCGTTTGTAATGCGGCATGCTCTTGTTTAAACAAGTCAAGCGTACCCTGCAACTGAGACTGATCGGCGTGCGCTTTAGCAACCATGCTGTCTGCCTGAGTTAACGACTTTACGAGTGATGCTTCAGCGTGCGTCAACTTTTCTGTACGCGCTTGAAGGTTAGAAGCCAGCGCATCACGCTCAACACGCAAAACAGTTATAGATTGATTCAATTGATCAATCGTTTGCTGTTGCGTGTGCATGCGTTTTGCTAATTCACGAATGCGTTGTGCGAGGTGGTCGAGGTCATCAAACATATTTTATAATCGTAAAGCAAAAATTGAAGTTAGTGTGAACAGCATTTTAAACAACCCATTACAAGGTCATTAAAATGCAAAAATATATTTTTAAGATGCCTCATATTAAAGTCTTTTAACATGAGCTGCTTTAATTTACCCCATTTGCAGAGATCGCCATGACAAATCAACACAGCATTCAACCTCGCCAATATGCCCCAATAGCCCCCTTGAAAGTCACTTTTCTTGGTTTAGGCGTGATGGGTTTTCCTATGGCAGGCCATTTGGCGCGGGCCGGCCACGCTGTTACCGTTTTTAATCGTAGCGCAAGCAAAGCCCAAGCGTGGACAAAAGAGTTTGGTGGTCAACATGCCGCCACGCCTAAAGAAGCTTGCCAACACGCTGAAATTGTATTTTGCTGTGTGGGCAACGATGATGATTTACGCAGCGTGGTGCTGGGTGATCAGGGTGCCTTAGCCGGCATGAAATCTGGCACTGTATTCGTTGATCACACAACCGCTTCAGCGCAAGTAGCGCGTGAGCTTCACGCTATCGCTGCACAGCAGCAGGTTGCGTTTGTAGACGCCCCGGTTTCGGGTGGACAAGCTGGCGCTGTTAACGGCGCCTTAACGATTATGTGTGGCGGCGATGCAGCGATATTTAACAACATTCAGCCAATAGCCATGTCGTATGCCCGTGCTGTCACGCTAATTGGTGAAATTGGTTCAGGGCAACTAGCCAAAATGGTTAACCAAATTTGTGTAGCGGGCTTGGTGCAAGGTTTGTCTGAGGGTATTGCGTTTGGTCAAGCAGCCAAAATTGACATGAGCGTTGTACTTGATGTCATCAGTAAAGGCGCTGCACAAAGCTGGCAAATGGAAAATCGGGGCGCAACCATGCTTGAAGGCAAGTTTGACTTCGGTTTTGCAGTTGACTGGATGCGTAAAGACCTAAATTTGGTGCTTGATGAATCGCGTCGCAACGGCGCTCGCGTACCCGTCACAGCCTTGATTGATCAGTTTTATGCTGACGTACAAAAAATGGGTGGTGCACGATGGGACACCTCAAGTTTAATCAAGCGTCTGAGTTGACACGTAAGGGTTTCTCAGGTGTGAACGCACCTGAGAACGCATGCGCATTTGACGATCAAGAAAAGGTGACAGTTCGTTCAAGGCGCGGCTGTACACATCACGCTTAAATTCAATGACTGCGTCAAGCGCTAACCAATACTCGCTCCAGCGCCAAGCATCAAATTCAGGGTGCTCGGTCGCCCTAAGTTGCACATCGGTGTCTCGACCCGTAAGCCGCAACAAAAACCAAATTTGTTTTTGCCCGCGGTAGTGCCCACGCGAGTCGCGCCTAATAAAATGGCTGGGTACGTCGTACCGAAGCCAATCACGTGTTCGGCCCAAAATCTGCACATGTTCGGGCTTAAGCCCGACTTCCTCGTGCAGTTCGCGTAACATAGCTTGGGTTGGGCTTTCACCCAATTTAATACCGCCTTGCGGAAACTGCCAAGCATGCTCACGAACTCGCTTACCCCAAAAGACTTCATTCTTCTGGTTTACAAGGATAATGCCGACATTGGGACGGTAGCCTTCCCGGTCTAGCATAATGATCTCAACTAAATTCAATACAATTGCATTTGATTATACGTACTTAACCGCCACTTCAACCTTATTGATTACCCCAAACCCATGCGAGCTAGCGCCTTTCACTTAAGTACCACTAAAGAAGCCCCTAACGACGCCGAGATCATCAGCCATCAATTTATGATGCGTTCTGGCATGATTCGCAAGCTAGCTGGGGGTATTTATAGTTATATGCCATTGGGTTTGCGTGTTATTCGCAAAGTCGAGGCGATTGTGCGGCAAGAAATGAATGCTGCGGGCGCGCTTGAGCTTTTAATGCCGGTTGTACAGCCTGCCGAGCTGTGGGTCGAATCTGGCCGCTGGGAACAGTATGGCCCCGAACTTTTGCGATTAAAAGACCGGAACGGCCGTGACTTTGTGTTGCAACCCACTTCCGAAGAAGTAATTACCGATATTGCCAGAAACGAAATTCAAAGTTGGCGCCAATTACCGGTAAATTTTTATCATATTCAAACTAAATTTAGAGATGAGCGGCGCCCCCGTTTTGGCATGATGCGCGGTCGCGAGTTCACCATGAAAGACGCTTATTCGTTTGACCGTAACGTAGCATGTGCTCAAGAGAGCTACCGCATTATGTTTGATGCCTACCAGCGAATTTTTTCTAAAATTGGTTTAATGTTTAGAGCCGTTTCCGCTGACACAGGCTCTATTGGTGGCTCGCAAAGCCATGAATTTCAAGTTATTGCCGATATTGGTGAAGACCTCATTGCTTACGACCCTAATAGCGATTACGCAGCCAATTTAGAATTGGCCGTAGCGCCCAGCCTTATTGCGCAACGCGCAACGCCCAGTCAGGTGATGAATAAAATACACACCCCTGGTGTTAAAACCTGTGAAGCGCTGGCTACGTTTTTGTCGGTGCCTTTAAGCCAAACTGTTAAATCAATAGTGGTGGTTACCGAACCAAAAGATCAACCTGCTCACATTCACTTGCTGATGGTTAGGGGTGATCACGAACTTAACGAAATCAAACTGGGAAAATTACCTGGCTTTGAAGCGGGATTTCGCCTTGCAAATGAGGCTGAAATATTAAGTCAGTTTGGTGCTACGCCCGGTTCGCTTGGTCCTGTTGGTTTGAACGATACAAAAGTTAACCTCGCTCAGCCTGCAAGGGTCATTGCCGACTTAACCGTTGCAAATATGCATGATTTTGTGGTGGGTGCCAATGCTTCTGACTTCCACCTTCAAGGTGTCAATTGGGCGCGCGACTTACCTGAGCCCAGCCTCGTAGCCGACATTCGAAATGTAGTTGAGGGCGACCAAACGCCTTCCGGACAAGGCACATTAAGCATTCAACGTGGCATTGAAGTGGGGCACGTGTTTTATTTAGGTACAAAATATTCTAAAGCTTTAAATGCTACTTTTTTAGATGAAACAGGTAAACCTGCTTTATTGGAAATGGGCTGTTACGGCATAGGTATTACGCGTATTGTGGGCGCCGCCATTGAACAAAGTCACGACGATCGCGGCATCATTTGGCCACGCGCTATTGCACCCTTTGAAGTGGTCATTTGTGCGCTAGGTTGGGGTAAAAGCGAAGCTGTTCGCCAAACCAGCCTGAACCTTTACAATAGGCTGTTAAGTCAAGGGGTAGACGTCATACTTGATGATCGGGATCAACGCCCAGGCGTTATGTTTGCAGAATGGGAACTCATTGGCGTACCGATTCGAGTAACCATCGGTGATCGTGGTCTCGCCCAAGGTCAAATTGAAATCATGCAACGCGCCAAAGGTGAGGTGCAACTTGTTAATATTGACGAGGCAGTAAAACAAGTTTCTGATCAATTGACCCAAATGAGCATTTAAATTAGCCCACTTTTTTTATAAAAGCCTGACTGACACCCTAACTGACACCTTTAGTGATCTCAACATTACCCAAATTCTTGCCAATTGAACATAGCACCATGACGCATGTTTTTCCCATTCGAGTCTATTACGAAGACACCGATGCGGGTGGCGTGGTTTTTTACGCCAATTACTTAAAGTTTATGGAACGCGCCCGCACTGAATGGCTGCGTGGTAAAGGGGTGTCGCAAGCTGAGTTGGTTACCTCAACAAGGCTCATGTTTATTGTGGCCGAGCTCAGCATTCAATATAAAGCACCCGCCAAACTTGACCAGTTACTTCATATTCATACAGAAATTAGTTATTTTGGACGTGCTTCGTTACACTTTGTCCAACGTGTTTTACGAGACCAGGAACTACTCGCACTCGGCACAATCAAAGTGGGCTGTGTTAATGCCGATACGCTTCGTGTTCAACCTTTACCCCAATCACTAGTCGAACGCATCAAGTCGACCACTCAGGAATAAAAATGCCCTCCGTCGCTACTACTGACATGTCAATCGTTTCGCTGATTTTGCACGCCAGTTTGCCCGTTCAATTAATTATGGTCTTACTAATTGTTGCCTCGATCGCATCATGGACCATTATTTTTTCAAAGTATTCAGCTATTAAACAAGCGTTGCGTCGTACATCACAATTTGAAAACGATTTTTGGTCAGGGGGTGACTTGGCTACTTTGCACCAGTCGATTTCAACGCGTCGGACAGAGCATGGTGCACTAGCAAGAATTTTTGACGCCGGCATGACCGAATTCCTAAAAGCTCGTCGTAGCCAACCAACGGGTGAGGCATCGCACCAACTCGATGGTGCTCGCCGTGCTATGCGTGCGTCCTTTCAACGCGAAATGGACGGCCTTGAATCAAACCTAAACTTTTTGGCTTCTACCGGCTCGGTCAGCCCTTACGTTGGGTTGTTGGGTACCGTTTGGGGCATTATGCAAGCCTTTTTGGGGCTGGCTAATGTTCAGCAAGCAACACTATCTGCTGTAGCACCGGGTATTGCCGAAGCCTTGATTGCTACCGCAATTGGTTTGTTCGCTGCCATACCTGCGGTAGTGGCCTACAACCGCTACACCCATGATATTGATCGTTTATCGATTCGCTTTGAATCGTTTGTCGATGAGTTTCTCAACATTCTTCAACGTCAGGCACGCTAATGTCATCTATGCGCTCAGACTACGGTCGGCCAGGTCGTCGGCTAAAAAACGAAATTAATGTTGTGCCTTACATTGACGTGATGTTGGTTTTGTTGGTGATTTTTATGGTGACAGCACCGCTCATTACACCAGGTGTGGTTGAACTACCATCAGTAGGTCAAGCGGCATCAGTTCCCACCACACCGCTTGAGATACAAATCAAACAAGACGGCAGCGTGCAGTGGCGTAAACGTGAGTCAGGGGCTCAATTTGCTGAAGTACCCCGTAATGCTCTGGCACAAACAATTTTGTCTGTTTTGCAACCGAATCAACCCGTTCTTATTGCTGCCGACGGTCGTGTACCTTACGATTCGGTTGTCAAAGTAATGGATGATCTTCGCGCTAATGGGGTTACACGGCTTGGTTTACTTGTTGACCAAAAGTCTTCTGAGCCCACACCCAATCGCAAACCTGCAGGTCGTTAATGCTTAAGGGCAATACTTCACGCGCTGAAATGCTAACCGCTGGTCAAGATGACTTTAATTGGCGGGCATTTAGTATTGCACTGGCCATTCATATATTTTTAGCAGTGTTATTGTTTGCCAACTGGAATTTAAAAATTAAAAGTGTGGGACCTATACAGGTTGAATTGTGGTCTGATGGCACACCCAATGCTGCACCGCCTATTGAAACTGTACCGACCCCATCACCACCGGAGCCACCCAAGCCGGTTGATCCCGCACCACCACCACCACCACCACCACCACCACCACCGCCACCGCCACCACCACCGCCAGAGCCTGCTATAACAAAAGCGCCTGAGCCTGTCGTTGACCCTGAAATTGCAATAGAAGAAGATCGAAAGAAAAAAGAGGCAGAAAAACGCCAACTAGACGCACTTGAAGCAACGCGCCTTGAAAAAGAAAAACTTGAGAAAGAAAAAATTGAAAAAGCGCGCCTAGAAAAAATCAAACAAGAAAAGATATTGGCAGAAAAAGAACAGCAGCGTGTCGAGCAAGCCAAACAAGAATTAATTAAGCAAGAAGAGCTAAAGATTGCACAGCAAAAGAAAGAAATCGCACAAGCTAAAGCAAAGGCTGACGAAGCGGCTAAAAAGGTAGAGGAAGCGCAAGCCGCAGAAGTAGCGAAAAAAGAGGCTGTCGCTAAGGCTCAGGCTGCTGAAGCCGCAAAAAAACTAGCTGACGCCAAAGCCGCTGAGGCCGCAAAAAAGGCGGCTGCTGATAAAGCCCTAAGAGACGCATTTAGAAGTGATGTCATGGGCGCAACAGGTATTCCTGGCGGCACTGCCAGCTCGAACCAAGCGGGCGGGGGTTCAGATTCGGACTACGCCGGCAAAATTCGTTCTTGCATTAAGCCAGGCGTGTCATTTCCGGCACCTATTCGTTCTGGCAACATAAACCCTTTCGCAGAGTTCCGTGTACAGTTAAAATCTGATGGAGTTGTGTCATCAACGACATTAAGAAAGCCCTCAGGCAATACAAGTTTTGATCGGGCGGTTGAGGCAGGCATTAAGCGTTGCACACCGTTTCCAGCCCCACCCTCTGGACGATACCCATCGTACATAGATGTGAATTACTTTATGTACGACTGACAGGAGCATTAACACCATGGCATCATTTGGTTCCACTTTGTTCACCTACAACTTTCCAAAGCGCATCTTAACGTTATCTGCCTTCGGTCAAGCGGCCTTTAACCGTGTTTTGGCTTTGTGCGTACTGCTTTTTATGGGTGCTACCGTACAAGCCCAACTCAGGGTTGATATTTCGGGTACCGGGGCGCAGCAATACCCCGTTGCGATTGCCGACTTCAGTGGCGACCCCGCCGGCCGTATGGTTGCTGAGGTCATCAGGGCTGATCTAACCCGCTCGGGTCAGTTTCGTTTGATCAATACGACTGGCACCACGTTAACGGTCGACTCGCCGATTGCCTACGATGAATGGCGCAACCGTGGGGCTGACTACCTCGCTTATGGCACAGTTACTTTGGTCGGCGATCGCTATGAAGTTAAGTATCGGTTGGCTGATACGATTAACCGTGCCCCTTTAGATGGCGTTGTTTTTGCTGGCAGTGACCGCGAATTACGTCGTATTGCCCACCAAATAGCAGACCGTATTTACGAAAAAATTACAGGCGTACGTGGCGTATTTGCAACGCGCATTGCATACGTTTTAAAACAAGGCAGCACCTTTGAGCTTCAAATTGCCGATGCTGATGGTCAAAACCCACAGATTGCATTGCGCTCACGTGAGCCCATTATTTCTCCGGCTTGGTCGCCGGACGGGTCGAAATTGGCCTATGTAAGCTTTGAATCAGGCAAGCCTGTTGTGTATGTGCACGAACTATCAACTAGCAAGCGTGTACCTGTTGCTAACTTCAAAGGCAACAATTCTGCCCCATCGTGGTCACCTGACGGTAAAACGCTTGCCGTTGTCTTAACGCGAGATGGCTTGTCGCAAATTTATACTTTGAACGCAACCGACGGCTCAAATTTAAAGCGTATTACCAATTCACCGATTATTGATACTGAACCCGTTTTCAGCCCAGATGGCCAGTCAATCTTTTTTACGAGTGACCGAAACGGTAGCCCACAGATATACCAAGTTGGTGTAAATGGTGGTGAAGCCCGCCGCATTAGCTTTAACGGCCCCTACAACAACACCCCTCGTCTGTCGCCCGATGGCAAAAATCTTTTGGTAGTAACCCGTCGCGATGGATCGTTCAGGGTGGCATCTATTGACCTTGCAACAGGCGCAGAAACATTACTAACTGATGGGCCTGACGATCAGTCACCTAGCTTTGCCCCGAACGGTAAACAAGTGCTTTATTCGTCACGCCAAGGTGGTAGACAAGTGCTTTCAGGCGTGTCCAGCGATGGTCGCATGCGTCAGACACTGTCAACTTTAAATGGTGAAATTCGTGAACCCACTTGGGGGCCATTTGGTCAATAGTGGTAAAAAATGTATGCGAGTAAACCCTTATTGCTCTACACTATTGTCTATGTAACGAATATTAAATGTTTATTGCTAAACATTTAATATTTAGTAGAAATTTGGTTTTTTAATTTTATTTTCTTATTATTTTACTTTCCTCAAAGGAATCTCAATGAAATCGCGCATTGCCAAAAGCCTATCAATCACTGCTTTGGCATTAAGTTTGGCAGCATGTTCTTCTGTTTCTTTAGACGACGCAGCTTCTGGTGCAGGTCGTGACGGCGCCAGCGGCTCGGGTGTATTAGACCCCTTTAACCCTAACAGTGTGTTGGCAACGAATCGTTCTGTCTATTTTCAATTGAACAACTTCACAGTCGATAGCCAGTACAAAGATATTGTTGGTAAGCATGCAAGTTACTTAGCGGCAAACCCTAAGCAAACGGTTGTTATTGAAGGCAATACTGATGCGCGCGGCAGCACCGAATACAACTTGGCACTGGGCCAACGTCGCGCTGATGCAGTTCGTCGCATGATGACATTAACGGGTGCTCGCGACGTTCAAATCGAAGTGATTAGTTTCGGTAAAGAAAAGCCTAAAGCGCTGGGTGACTCTGATGCTGATTACGCAGAAAATCGTCGTGCTGATATCGTTTACAAACGCCCTCAGTAACGTTTTCTAATCATCCTTTGTGGGTGATTTGTATAATATTTGTTCTAGGTAACCTTTCTCATGCAAGCATTGTTCTCAAAAGTTGTTTTGGCCACTATGCTTGTGGCACTGGCGCCAGCGGCCCATGCGTTTAGCGACAGCGAAGCACGTGAAGCCATTATTCAATTACGCCAGCAAGTGCGTGACTTAACTGAGTCAAGTCAGCGAGCAAGCATTCAACTCGCCTCTCGTATTGACCAACTTGAACAAGAAGTTGCTCGCATAAGGGGTCAATTAGAAGAGTTGGGGCGACCTTCGGGTGCCTCACCTTCGGGGTCTGCTAGCGCAAGTGAGAAAGGTGCCAACTCTGCCGAGCAGTCGGCTTTTGATGGTGGCTTAGAGCTGTTTCGTAAAAGTGAATTCAAAGAAGCTGAAGCGTCTTTGAGTGCTTTTTTAACGCTTTACCCCAACAGCCCTCTTGTACCCACTGCTATATTTTATCAAGGCAGTAGTAGCTATGCTTTAAAAGATTTCAAAACAGCCTTGACACAATTACAAGCTATGGCCAAGCAATTTCCAAATCATGCGCGTGCGCCTGATGCCCTTTTGGTTGTGGCGGGCAGCCAATTTGAGTTAAACAACCGTACGGCGTCTAAGGCAACATTACAAAAAATTATTAAAGACTACCCTAAAACGCCTGCAGCTGAAACCGCAACAAAACGCTTGAAATTACTTTCTTAAATTAACATTACATCTACTTGTTATAAACAAAAAAGCATGTCTAGTTTTCATGAAAAACTTGTCTAATGTTTATAAATAAAAAGCTTGTCATGTTGTTATAAACAAAAAAACTTGAGTTCTTTTGGAACCCAAGCTTTTTTTAGAACTGACTGATTGGTACTAAATGGTTGCAAAGCGGGGCCTGACGGCCCCTAGGGTTTTAAAACCCCATGCCACCACCCATACCACCCATGCCGCCCATATCACCCATACCACCGGGCATACCGGCTGAAGGCTTGTCTTCAACTAATTCGCAAATTGCGACTTCTGTTGTTAACAACAAGCTTGCAACTGATGCTGCATTTTGCAATGCTGTACGCGTTACTTTGGTTGGGTCAAGAACGCCCTGCTCAACTAAGTCACCGTATTCACCGGTAGCCGCATTGAAGCCGTAATTGCCCGTGCCATTTGCAACATTGTTGACCACAACGCTAGGCTCATCGCCAGCATTAGCAACAATAGTACGCAATGGTTCTTCAACTGCACGCAATACTAACTTAACGCCAGCATCTTGATCAGCATTGTCACCTTTGACTTTAGCAATTGCTGAACGGGCACGAATCAAGGCTACACCGCCGCCAGGAACAATACCTTCTTCAACCGCTGCACGGGTTGCGTGCAATGCATCTTCAACGCGGGCTTTCTTTTCTTTCATTTCAATTTCAGTGGCTGCACCAACGCGAATCACAGCAACACCGCCAGCCAACTTGGCCACACGTTCTTGCAATTTTTCACGATCGTAGTCAGATGTTGCTTCTTCAACTTGGGCACGAATTTGTTTCACACGTGCTTCGATTGCTTTTGCATCGCCTGCGCCGTCGATAATAGTGGTGTTTTCTTTACCCACTTCGATGCGCTTGGCTTGACCCAACTCGGCCAATGTCGCTTTCTCAAGTGACAAACCGGTTTCTTCAGAAATAACAGTACCGCCAGTCAAAATGGCGATGTCTTCAAGCATTGCTTTACGACGATCACCGAAACCAGGCGCCTTAACAGCAGTGGTTTTGAGAATGCCACGAATGTTGTTTACAACTAAAGTTGCCAAGGCTTCGCCTTCAACATCTTCAGCTACGATCAACAATGGACGGCTTGACTTTGCAACTTGCTCTAAGATTGGCAAAAGATCACGAATGTTGCTGACTTTCTTGTCGAAAATCAAAACATAAGGTTCGTCTAATGCTGAAACTTGTTTTTCTTGATTATTGATGAAGTAGGGTGACAAGTAGCCACGATCAAACTGCATGCCTTCAACGACATCTAACTCGTTGTCAAGTGACTTACCGTCTTCAACTGTGATAACGCCTTCTTTACCGACTTTTTCCATCGCGTCAGCGATGATTTTGCCAATAGAATGATCACTGTTAGCTGAAATAGAACCAACTTGTGCAATTTCTTTGGTAGTGGTGCAAGGCTTTGACAACTTGTGCAACTCAGCAACTGCCGCAGCGACCGCTTTATCAATACCGCGCTTTAGATCCATTGGGTTGATGCCGGCAGCAACGTACTTGAGGCCTTCAACAACAATCGATTGAGCCAAAACAGTAGCGGTTGTTGTACCGTCGCCTGCGCTGTCAGAAGTTTTTGAAGCAACTTCTTTAACCAACTGAGCACCGATATTTTCGAAACGGTCTTTTAATTCAATTTCTTTAGCAACTGAAACACCGTCTTTGGTGACAGTAGGGGCGCCAAATGAACGCTCTAGTACAACATTACGGCCTTTAGGGCCGAGGGTTGTTTTTACAGCATTGGCGAGAATATTAACGCCGCGAACGATACGTACGCGTGCGTCATCGCCAAACAATACTTGCTTTGAAGCCATGATTAACCTCTATGTGTTCTGTGGATTACTGAATAACGGCAAGAATTTCTTCTTCACGGATAACCAGCACTTCTTCACCGTCAACTTTGACAGTTTGGCCAGAATATTTACCGAAAAGAATCTTATCGCCAACTTTGACGTCAACTGGTAAAACTTTACCGTCTTCGGTCTTCTTACCTGGACCAACGGCAAGGACCTCACCCTGATCGGGTTTTTCAGCGGCGCTTTCAGGTATAACAATACCTGATGCAGTTTTACGCTCGTTGTCCAAACGTTTGACGATCACGCGATCGTGCAGGGGACGCAGGGCCATGAAACACTCCTGTTTTATAAATGGTTGATAACAAATTTAAGCAGATTAGGCTGTTAGCACTCGCCTGCCTTGAGTGCTAATTATAGGGGCAGATATTGCGCTTTCAAGAGCTGAACTGAAAGTATTTCAGGTTTTGAACAAAAAATGGAGGTTAAAATCTGTACTTCAACGATTAAAAACTCTTTTTTTATCCATACACAACTCTTTTTCCACCCAGGTTCAACTCATTTTTTAAATATACGCAACGACTTGCCACGATTCATCTGTTGCCATAATTCATCTGTTGCCACGATTCGCCTATTCCTGTTACTTAACCGTTGCCATTTCCAAACTCGCACAATTAAACCCATACGATGACATTTTTAAACAAACTTGAACACGCCTGGCAAGACGCCCAATCTATGCTGATGGTGGGGCTTGACCCTGATGTGGCACGCATACCTGCTGAATTGGCAGGTCAACCCAACGCGATTTTTAAATTTTGTGCGGAAATAGTTGATGTCTGCGCCCCCTTCGTATGTGGTTTTAAACCTCAAATAGCCTATTTTGCTGCTGCAGGCGCTGAAAGCCAACTTGAAATGCTGTGCCAACATATTAAATCGCGCCATCCAAACTTACCTATCGTGCTTGACGCCAAGCGGGGTGATATTGGTGCCACGGCAGAACAATACGCACGTGAAGCTTTTGACCGCTATGGCGCTGATGCGGTAACCATCAACCCATACATGGGTTTTGACTCTGCCCAGCCTTACCTTGAACGACAAGACAAAGGTGTGATTGTGTTGTGTCGCACATCAAATGCAGGCGGGGCCGATCTACAAGAACTAGAGGTTGATGGCGTTCCGCTTTATCTTAAAGTAGCAGCTATGGTAGCTGAGCGCTGGAATGCGCATCAGCAATGCGGTTTAGTAGTCGGTGCAACCTTTCCAGCAGAAATAGCGAGTGTGCGGGCAGTCGTGGGTAATCGTATGCCTTTGTTGGTGCCAGGCATTGGGGCGCAAGGTGGCGATATTGCCGCAACCTGTGCAGCCGGCTGTAACGCTGACGGCACCGGCATGATGATCAACTCATCGCGGGCCGTGCTGTACGCCAGCAAAGGTGACGATTGGCGCGAGGCCGCAGCCCAAATGGCTATGCAGACCCGCAACGATATTAATGCGCATTGCCGTTCGTAGTTATTAAGTTAATTGCGTTCTGCAATGCAAACTCAACTGAGGCCAGCCGCACTTGATGTCGGTCGCCTGCAAACACGCGTTGAGCTGAAGTGACATGAACGCCTTGTGCTGAGCGTTGTGCCCACCCAAAACACACTAAGCCAACGGGTTTGCCCGCGCTTGCGCCGCCTGGACCTGCTATGCCGGTGGTTGACATGGCAAGTGTGGCCTGGGGGGCTTGGGCCAACACCCCTAAAGCCATTTCTTGGGCTGTCGCTTCGCTGACCGCACCGTGTCGCTCAAGCGTTTCTAGCGACACGCCTAACTGGCGGTGTTTGGCTGCATTACTGTAAGTGACCCAGCCTTGATCAAACCAACTGCTGCTTCCCGGTATAGCGGTAAGTGCCCCCGCCAAGAGACCACCCGTGCATGATTCTGCCGAAGCAACCCAACCGCTTTGTGCTTGTAACTGTTGGCCCAACAGATTCGCCAACACCGTTATGGGGTGGTTCGGAAAAAGATCAGTCGTAAGGTGTTCTGCCATAGCAATAAAAATAAGGTTTGAGTCAGTCAAAAAGTCTGGAAAATATCTATAACAATCAGGTTGAAGCGCCTGCCATAGGCCCCACAAAAAAGAACCACGTCATCATCACAAGCCAAGCGTAAAAAGCGGCCATTAAGTCATCGACCATGACACCAAAACCACCTTTAAAGTTGCGATCAAACCAATTGATTGGAAAAGGCTTGTAGACATCAAAAAAACGAAATAGGGCAAACGCCACAAGCAGGGTGACCGCATTAAAAGGTATGGCCCACATCAGTAACCAAAAAGCTATGATTTCGTCCCAAACAATACCAACATGGTCAGCCACACCCAGTGTTTGAGCCGTGCGCCCACAGACCCATACACCCAACACAAAGCCAGCCAACAAGGCTATACCTAATAAAGCATGCGGTACTGCCTGCTGTAGCGGCAACCACAATATAGCTGCAAGTAAGGTGCCCCAGGTACCAGAGCCAGGCCTAACTAAACCTGTACCAAAACCAAAAGCGACCAATCGGTCAGGTCGAGCAAACACCCAGCCTACCGATGGCCAAACTGTTTTATGTCTATTTTTGACTGAAACGGGTTCGTGTTTTAGGTTTTGGTTTTGATTCATAATCGTTATTCAGAAAAATGGTCAAAGCCAGATGCAACAGGCTTAATCAACCGATTATTTTGATCAAAAATTGCAATGCCTGGCGTTTGAACAACTTGGCCCACACGCGTCAACTGAATATTCATGTGTTGGGCTATTGTTATTAGCCGTGCACGCTCACTCAAGGGCGCCGTAAAACACAGCTCATAGGTATCGCCCCCAGACAATGCGGCGCGCTGTCGAACCGCTGTGCTGAACTGCAGCAGCGCTGAAGCAACAGGCAACAAAGGTTCATACAAGATGGCACCCACATCACTGGCTTTTAAAATATGATTTAAATCTTGCAACAAACCATCAGAAATATCAACGGCCGCGTGTGCTAGACCAAGCAACGCTTGACCCAGTTGCAAACGCGGGGTGGGCCAATCAAGGGCCTTATTCAGTTGATCTAAAGTCGTCTGGTCTATTGCGGCTTGATCAATTGCTGCTTGGTCTATTGCTGTGTGATCAATACCCATTAAACCAGCGCGAATACGATAGGCTAAATCTGCAGCACCCAAAACACCCGACACCCAAATATCGTCTGATACCTGCGCAGCGTGACGCAGTAAAGCCGGCTGGGCTTGTGGCACACACCCTAAAACCGTGACGCTTAGCGTGATATCGTGTGGCGTTTTAACGGTATCACCACCGACTAAAGGGCAGCCCGTTGCTAATGCCAAATCAAGAAAACCTTTCGAAAAGGCACTTAACCATGCATCGTCAACACGCGGCAAACCCAGACCGAGCAAGCAGCCCAGGGGTTTAGCACCCATAGCGGCGAGATCAGATAAATTAACGGCTAGGGTTTTATGCCCCAGCGACCTGGGGTCAACATCAGAAAAAAAATGACGCTGCTCAATCAGCATGTCTTTGCTAACCGCCAAGCGCATGCCGGGTGGTACATCAAGCAAAGCACAATCATCACCAATACCTAAAACTGATTTGCCTGCTGCCGCGAGTTGCTGCGCAGCAGGCTGTTTAAAATACCGATCGATGAGCGCGAATTCACTCGACATATTTGCCTACACGTTAACGGCGTGGGGCTTGCTGCACTTCAGTAGAACGTGCCTGAGCGGCCAACTTATCAAGCACACCGTTGACGAACTTATAACCATCAGTTCCACCATATGTTTTAGCCAACTCAACCGACTCATTGATGGCCACGCGATAAGGCACTTCAACGTGATGCAAAAGCTCGTAGCTACCCATTAGCAAAATAGCGTGCTCAACGGGCGACAGCTCAACGATGGGCCGGTCTACAAATGGTGCAAATTGCACCCGTAAGCTGTCGGCATCGCGCACAACACCTTCAAGCAAGGTTTGAAACCATGCCGCATCAGCTTGTGCAAATGACTCATTGTCACGCAAATGCGCTTGAATTTCGCCACCCGCCGTATCGGTTGGGTCGCCATGAACAAGCCATGCATAAATGCCCTGCAACGCAAACTCACGTGCGCGACGACGCGGGCTACGCGACGAGCTTGATACGGGTTTACTTCGATTTACGTTTGTCATGACGGCCTTCATTTTCTTCTACTTCGTCTTCTTCTTCGTCGTCGTCGTCAGACTCAGGTTCGAGCGCATTCATAAGGTTCGCCATTTCAACAGCAGCTTGGGCACAATCACGGCCTTTACCTTCTGCCCGATCTTTTGCCTGCTCTTCGTCTTGCGTGGTCAATACACCATTAATAACAGGTATGCCCGTTTCGATTGCGACACGACTCATTGCCGTACCGCTTTCGTTGCTGACTAATTCGAAATGATAGGTTTCACCCCTTATGACAGCACCGAGTGCAATTAAAGCGTCAAATTCGTTGGTATCAGCCATACGCGCTAAGGTGACGCCCAATTCTAAGGCGCCCGGTACAGTGATTACCATGATGTCTTGCTCGTCAACACCAAGGGCTTCTAGCTCTTGCAAACATGTATCAAGTTCGATCAAGCCAATTTCTTCATTAAAACGGGCCCGAACAATGCCGATGTGAAGACCTTCTCCGTTCATGTCTGGGACTAAGGTAAAGGGGCTCATAGTGTTTTCCTGTCTGGTGCGGTTGGAATTAAATTACTTTGATCGTAACCGGTTACGTTAAGACCAAAGCCTGGCATGATACTCGGCATTTTGCGCGGACGCGCCAGCAATTTCATTTGACCCACGCCTAAGTCACGCAAAATTTGAGCGCCAATACCGTAAGTGCGAAGATCTAAACGGCTACTACGTTTTTGATCAGGTGAGGTTATTGCGTTTGGTACCCATTTAGACCAGCCTTCAACTTGATCAAAAAAATGTGTAGCGCTGGTGTCACAGTTTAGTAACACTAAAACGCCTGAAGGGGCAGCTTGAATCGCTTTGACAGCGTGGTCAACGCCCCAAGAATGGCCCGTACTTTCAGCGTCAAGCAAATCAAGTACAGAGGTGGGCTCATGAACCCTAACCAAGGTTTCAGTATCAGCTGAAATTTCACCATGCACCAAGGCAATATGGGGGTGACCACCCACTGTATCTTTGTAAACCACTGCATGCATGGCACCCCATGGGGTTTGCATGACACGTTGCGTGACGCGGTTGACAACCGACTCATGCTCGCTACGGTACTGAATTAAATCAGCAATTGTGCCAATTTTAAGATTATGTTCGCGGCTGTATTCAATTAGATCAGGTAGGCGCGCCATCGTGCCATCAGGTTTGAGAATTTCGCAAATTACCGATGCCGGAATCAAACCCGCCATGGCAGTTAAATCGCAGCCGGCCTCAGTGTGACCTGCCCTTATCAACACCCCACCCGCAACAGCCCTTAGAGGAAAAATATGGCCCGGTTGAACAATATCAGTTGGTTTGGCATCACGCGCCACCGCAACGCGAATGGTGTGCGCCCGGTCGGCAACTGAAATGCCCGTATGTACACCCTGAGCGGCCTCAATTGAAACAGTGAAGTTAGTGCCATAAGCCGTACCATTGCGACTGGCCATTAAGGGCAAATCAAGCTGTTTACAGCGCTCTTCAGTTAAGGTTAAACAAACCAAGCCGCGACCGTGCGTGACCATAAAATTAATGGCCTCGGGGGTAACAAACTCGGCCGCCATGACAAGATCACCTTCATTTTCACGGTCTTCCTCGTCGACGAGTACGACCATGCGCCCTGCTCTGAGCTCGTTAATAATCTCGTGTACAGAAGAAATTGCAGACGCTGAGGCGAATGATTCAGATAATTGAGGTTTAGAAGTTAAAGGCATGATTAATCGCCAATTGGCATTAAAGCGGTGAAAAACATTATTATAGAAGCCTGCGCGGGTTTCTTAGTTTTTACCCTAATTACCTTGTGTTGAAACGATAAGTTACGGTATTGTGACTTGTCATCAAATTTCTATGCCTTGACCGTTACTATCTAAACCTCACTGTTAAAGATAACCACTATGTCTGAGCAAGAACTTAAATTGAATGTGCCGAAATTGGCTTGGGGAGCCGTAGAACGAGACGTCTTACGCGGTGCAGTAACCCGAGTGCGCCTACGTGCACAGTATTTTGACACACCTGAACGCGATTTAGTTAAAGCAAAGATTTCGTTGCGCTTACGCCTTGAAGGGCGACGCTGGGTCCAAACCCTAAAAATGCCGGGCACGCATGCGATTGATCGCGTTGAACTGAACCACCCTCGCCCAGGCCCTGTTCTTGACCTGAGCGTGTATGAGGGCACACCTGCTGCTAAAGCATTAAATGCCTGCCACGAACGATTATCAGTAAGTTATGAAACTGACGTCAAACGTTTATTTCGCCGAACTCGGGTGGGTTCAAGCATCATTGAAATTGCACTTGATCAAGGCCATATACAAGCGGGCGATTTAAAGTTACCAATTCATGAGATTGAATTTGAGCTTGTCAGTGGCGCCTTACAGTCGCTATTTACAATTGGTAAACGATGGCTTACAAAGCATGGCCTTTTGCTTGATTTTCGCAGTAAGGCTGAACGTGGCGATTTGTTGGCGCAGCTTCATCAAACACTTTTAACAACTCAAAAACAAGATCTAGCTGCTACCCAAGCAGCCAAGGCTGCAGCCGTTGCACGCTTTTGGGCAATCACAACGATTGAACCGATTCCCTTAAAGTCTGACCTTTTATGCGACCATGCGTTTGCGCTCATCAGCCAATCATGTCTATCGCAAGTGGCACGCAATGCTGCCGTTTTGTCTGAAATTGATACGCTAGGCATTTGTCGTGTCGCTACGCCTGAACATCTTCATCAGTTACGGGTCGGCTTAAGGCGTTTACGCTCGGCATGGTCACTGTTTGACGGTTTAGCTCAGCTGCCTGAGCAGTCACTTCGTGACGAAATCAAGCGACATTTCACGCTTCTAGGTAATACGCGTGACGATGATGTACTGCGTGAAACGGTCATGCCGGTTTTAAATGCAGCAGGTCAACCACCACTTGATTTACTCAGCACCGACGATGACCCAAACGGCAACAAGTTAGCCGGTTCAAGAGAATTTCAAGGCTGGCTCATTGATATGTTGGCTTTTGCTGTAACCACCCATGACCGACCGACCTCTAACCCTGCCAAACTTCGCTTGGTTTTGCGTAAGCGCCTGCACAAATGGCATCAACGTGTCGTAAGCGAGGGGGTGCAGTTTCAAACACTGGCGATTGAAGCAAAACACACCTTGCGTAAACGCACAAAAAGATTGCGCTATGGCTTGCAATTTGCCGAATCACATTTGCCCGCCACAAGGCTTAAGCACTATCGCAAAGCATTGGCGATCATTCAAGACGTGCTGGGCGAAATGAATGATTTATACGTTGCCCGCGAACGTTTTGAAAAACTGAGTAACGATCAACCCCCCGCTTGGTTTGCGGTGGGTTGGATAGCTTCAAGACTTGATGTGTTGGGACTAGAAGCCACTAAAGCTTTTCAAGCGCTCAAACGCGCCGATCACTTTTGGTCTACTTGATTCAGTTTGCCTGAGTTGATTTGGTTTGCCTGAGTTGATTTTTTAATCTGGCTTAAACTGTCAAATGAGCCCAAATTTCTTAGAAGCAAATTCTAGATGAAAGAATTGATTAATTAACTGAGATGTGTAACAAGCCCGGCCGTTTAGGGCGGCGATGATGTCAACAGCGCTTTTGCAAACTCGCTGGCCACAAAAGGCTGCAAATCATTGATTTGCTCACCAATGCCTACCCAGTAAACAGGTATGGGGCGACAGCCTTGTGCCCCAGCAGCCAGGGCACACAGTACGCCCCCTTTTGCTGTACCGTCTAGTTTGGTCACTATTAAGCCCGTCAAATGCAGGGCTGCATCGAAAGCTTTAACTTGCATCAATGCGTTTTGACCGGTGTTGCCGTCAATCACCAGCAAAATTTCATGCGGTGCGCTACCTTCAGCTTTTGAAACTACTCGCTTAATTTTTTTTAGCTCGTCCATTAAGTGCAACTGCGTAGGTAGACGCCCTGCTGTATCTATCATAATTACATCAATGTGGCGCGCCTTACCCGCGTGAACAGCATCAAACGCGACGGCAGCAGGGTCGCCACCCTCTTGCGCAATAACTGAAATATTATTGCGTTGACCCCACTCAATTAACTGCTCGCGTGCGGCAGCCCTGAACGTGTCGCCTGCAGCCAACAAAACTTTGGCGCCTTGTGCTTGCAGGGTATAAGCAAGCTTGCCAATTGAAGTTGTTTTGCCTGCACCGTTAACACCTGCAATCATCACCACCAAAGGTTTGACGACACCCACATCAAACGGTTTTTCAAGTACTTTTAAATGGGCTGTCAACACTTCACACAGCGCCTGTCTCGCACCAGCTGGCGTGTCGATTAATTCACTACGCACCCTTTGCTTCAATATTTTAATAAGCTGTTGACTGGCCTGTGGGCCAGCGTCAGCCATAATTAATGCCGCCTCGAGATCATCATAAAGCGCTTCATCAATTGTGCTGCGACCAAAAATAACGCCAATTTGTTTACCTGTGCGCGACATACTTTTCGTCAGTCGCGCCATCCAAGATGTCGTTTCTTTCTTTTCAGTGCCTAAGTCACTTGGTGTTGTGTCGCCTGGTGTTGTGTCGCCTGGTGTTGTGTCGCCTGGTGTTGTGTCGCCTGGTGTTGTGTCACTTGGTGCTGTGTCACTTGGTGCTGTGTGGCTAGAACCCACATCGCTAGACAATGCACCAATAACTGTGGCCGACACTTTTGCGTCTAGGTCTGGTGAAATGTCAACAGCAATCAATGCACCCGTTTCGTCAGGTACATTAGAGGTTGGTAGGGTAGCCGTTTGAGGCTTTCTTTTAAAGAATCTAAACATAATGAAGAAGTATATTCGTATCGTAGGGGGTCAGTATCGCCGAACCCCCATTTCTGTTGTTGATGCACCCGGCCTTAGGCCTACGCCCGACCGTGTTCGCGAAACCTTGTTTAACTGGTTAACTTTTTTTTGGCACAACGATTTTTCAAATAAAAGCATTTTAGATTTATTTGCAGGGTCAGGCGCTTTGGGCTTTGAAGCTGCTTCGCGGGGAGTGGCGAATGTGCAAATGGTTGAATTACACCCTGAAACAATTGTTGCACTGCGTCAATTGCGTGATAAGCTTAAGGCTGATCACGTCAGTATTCACCCTGGCAATGCCAAATCTTTCATATCAAGACAGGGTCAAGCGCGTTTCGATTTAATTTTACTTGACCCACCTTTTGGTCAAAACTGGTTTCCGTCCTTGCTTACGCAAGTATTTCCGTTGTTAATTCAGGGCGGTCTCGTGTATGTTGAAACCGAGACTTTGTTTGAACCACCGGAATCATTTGAAGCACTTAGAACCGGGCACGCAGGTGCCGTACATTATCAACTTCTGCAAAAAAAACTGTTAAAAACATGATTACTGCAATTTACCCTGGCACATTTGACCCCCTAACACGCGGCCACGAAGATTTGGTGAGACGTGCATCAAGCCTGTTTGACTTTGTCGTCGTGGGCATCGCACAAAGCCAAGCCAAAAAACCATTTTTTTCGATTACCGAAAGGGTTGAAATTGCGCGCGAAGTACTTGAGCACTATACAAACGTTAAAGTGGCTAGCTTTTCTGGTCTTTTGAAAGATTTTGTTCGCGAACAAGAAGGTCGCGTCATCATTCGTGGGTTAAGGGCTGTTTCAGACTTTGAATATGAATTTCAAATGGCTGGCATGAATCGCCATTTACTACCTGAAGTTGAAACATTGTTCTTAACACCTTCAGAACAATACCAATTTATATCAGGCACTATTGTGCGGGAAATCGCCTTTTTAGGGGGCGATGTGAGTAAATTTGTATTTCCGTCAGTAGATCGATGGTTACAAGAAAAATCTAAAGAGCGTCGTGAACAAACGTGGGCTCACGGCTCAACAAACGGCTAAGTTTTGGGCCGTTTTATGAAGGTAGGTTATGGCTTTACGTATTACCGATGAATGCATTAACTGCGACGTTTGCGAGCCTGAGTGCCCTAACGACGCCATTTTTATGGGCGAAATCATATACGTTATTAACCCTGACGCATGCACTGAATGTGTTGGGCACCATGAAGAACCCCAGTGCAAGGTGGTTTGCCCGGTTGATTGTATTGAAATTCACCCTGAATTTAAAGAGTCAGAAGAAGCACTTATGAGTAAGTACCGCGCACTAACGGCACAAGTTAAATCCTAATTGCCTAAAATTCGAACAGATTAAAGCTTCTCTTTGTTCACTCAGCCCACTCGAGTACCGAGCGAGTCTTGGGTATAAGATTTAAATCAATCCAACTTTATGTCCGCACCCCCGCGGTCGCGCTCTTTTAGCTGGGTATAACTTGTCAGCGATATAGGGCCAAGACTGGTATCGATGAGGCGAAGTATTGAGTCTATGCCAGGGCTGTATTGAATGCGAATACTGAAGTCCTCATCACCCTTCTTTAGGCGCGCCACATCACCATAGCGCCAAGGTCAGTCAAAAAATACGATACTAAAATTAGCAAAACCCGGTTATATTTATTTACCTACAAAGCCTCAATCTAAGAACCGAGCCAGCACTTATTTACAATAATTTAAAGGGTTGAGATGATGACTGAACATAAAAACATTCATAACATCGCATCGGTTCAAAACCGTACCGATGCAGTCGAAGCAGCATTTGAAAAGCATGGCTTTAAGCCCGCTGAATTTATTGAAGATTTTAAGCATTTAGCCGAAGAAAAATGGATACCTGAGAACGGCGCGCGCGTGGTTGCCAAAGCTTGGGTTGACCCATCATTTAGAAAAAGCCTTTTAACAAATGGTCGCCAAGCGATTCTTGATATGGGTTTAACCATGCCTGCGCACCATAGGCATCTTGTTGCATTAGAAAACACAAGCACTCAACATAACGTCATTTGTTGCACCCTTTGCTCATGCACTGCTTTTTCGATTATTGGTTTACCGCCAGACTGGTATAAAGACTTAGAGTATCGCGCACGCATCGTACGAGAATCACGAACCGTGCTCAAAGAAATGGGGCTTGACTTACCAAACGACGTTGAGATTCGAGTTTGGGACACCACGACAGACACCCGTTACATGGTCATTCCTGAAAGGCCAGCACACACATCAGGTTGGTCTGAAGAACGGCTGGCCTCCATCGTATCTAAAGACGCCATGATTGGCGTGGCACGTTTATAAGGGGTAAACATGGACGGCATGCATGATATGGGTGGCAAACAAGGTTTTGGTCGGGTACGCTATTCACCTGAAGCCAAAGTGTTTCATGAGCCTTGGGAAGTTCGTGCCAATGCACTTTACTCTTTAGCTGTTAAGTTAGGTATCGTTAATATGGACGAATATCGATACGCCATTGAGCGTATGGAACCCCGTCACTATTTATCGGCAAGCTATTATGAGCGCTCACTCACAAGCGTGGCTACCCTTTTCGTTGAAAAAGAAATCTTTACACTTCACGAACTAGAGCAAATGGCTCAGGGTGCTTTTCCATTATCTGCGCCTGGTGTGCCGGGTCGCAAAAATTTAGCCATGCGTGAGGAAATAAATTTACACGATCGTGTGCGTGTTAGCTCAGATTTTGTTGCTGGTCATGTTCGTATGCCCGCATATATTCGTGGCAAGTGTGGCGTAGTGGTCGGTAAATCGCCAGCGTACCCATTCCCTGATGCGCACGCACATGGCGTAGAAGCAGAAAATGAACCCACATTTGACGTGCAATTTCGATCTGAAGACCTTTGGCCCCATTCAACTGACTCGGCACTCGTGCATGTTGGGGTGTTTCACAGTTACTTGGAAAAAGTAAATGTGCAGTTTTAGGCATACATATAGTGGGTAACGAAAATAGCACTTTTGTATATATCTATGTTTATTTAGGTCGGTTTAATGAACCAATTTGTCAGCCCCAACGCCCGTCACTGTGGCTAAAATCTCTACCGACAATTTCATAGGCAATATTGATCAATTCGACAGTAAATCAATATATGCCTGATAACTGTAACGTCGATTTTTTTTCAAGCCAGTTGACTCTTTTACGATACCTAATGTTTCAAGCTCATTTATGGCAGCAGTGGCTGTAGGAACACTCGTATTAAGTTGCCTACGAACACTTTCAATCGTAAATGTAGGCATCATCGGTAGCATTTCAAACAATCGATAGCTATTCACACCCGATTTGGATGATTGCATCAGTCGCTTGCGATCAGCATCTACAAGACTCGCAACAGAAATAATGTTGCGCTCTGCGTCTTGAGCGGCACTGATAACGCCCTCTAAAAAGAAATTTACCCAAGACTGCCAATCACCCTCAGTACGAATGGCAGATAATCGACTGTAATATTCAGATTGGTGCTGCTTCAAATAACTACTCAGGTACATTATTGGCTCTGGTAATAGACCCCAATGCTCAAATAGTGCAGCGATCAGCAACCGACCTATTCGCCCGTTGCCATCTAGATAAGGGTGTATCGTTTCAAACTGTGCGTGAATAAGAGCGACCTTCACGATGGCAGGTAAATCGACTTCAGAGTCATGAATGAACCGCTCTAAGTTGCTTAACAATTCAGAGACATGCTCGGGCGGTGGTGGCACAAACACGGCATTACCCGGCCGAGTACCGCCTATCCAATTTTGTGATCTTCGCAACTCACCGGGTTGTTTACCCGCGCCTCGCACACCGTCAAGCAGTAAACGGTGAGCACCGCACAACAAACGAACGCTTATAGGCAAACCATTGGGGTCACGTAGTTGATTTTGTACCCAACGAAAGGCACTTAAATAATTGGTGACTTCTTCAACATCGTCTACATTACCAACATTAAAACCAGCTTCAACATTGAATAAATCAGTAAGCGTGGCTTGCGTACCCTCAATTTGAGATGTCAGCAAAGCCTCTTTACGAATAGTGCTATAAATTAACCAATCAACTGACGGCACCATACCTGACACACCAGCCAAACGCGCCAGTGCAATTTCAGCCTGTCGATTCAGCTCTTGAAATTCAGAAGCAACTAAAACTGGGTTTTTGGGCGGCAACGCGTGTGGCACAAAAGCATTCACTGACTCGCCTAAGGTCGTTGACACCACATAGAAACCTGACGCGCGATTCATTTAAAACATTCTTTAATTAAGAAAATTATATTAAAGCATTCTTTAATTTGAAAATCAATCACAAAAATAATGGGAGATATTTAGCGCCTACCCGCCTCACCCGTTAACACCATGGCAAAATTTTGGGTGTTGTGAAGAAGCTGTATGCTAGTTAACTAACCACAAGCCTTTTTCAACCAATTAATCAGTTGGGTGGCGTTGCGGGCTTGAAAGACTGCACATTCGTTTAGAAAAAACTGATACTAAGCGTAATGAGCATCATGATGGTCAACAATAATTGGAGCTGTGATGACAGACAAACTGAATACTCGCTTAAAGGCCTGCTATTTTTGTTTTTTTTAGTACCTGTTATTTTCGGTTCTCGAACGTCCAGCTGGTGGTGCGATCTGGAATAACCCGTGAATCGGCCAGACCACAGAACCGGCAAATAAATCAGGCTTGATGGCGGTAGTTGGTGAAGCCATCGGTGATGAGGGTAATCGAGTGCGTGAGGTTATAGATGATTAAAGGTTTATAGACGTTCATCTTTTAGTAACCACTGGCACCGCAAAGCCTGCTCTGATGTCTGTTTTCCTTAAAAAGATAGAAGCGATACCTTAGCTTGCTAATCAAGCGAGGACTTAAAACAGTTTTTCTGCAATAAAAATCCACATCGCCATTGTCAATATGGCTGCAACATTACTGGCTAGAATTTGGGCGGGAATTTTGTCTTGAGCCACATTAAATTGCGAGCTCAGCATTGCACCCATCGTAGCGGCCGGGCAAGCAGCAATGATGACAATACCTTTGGCCAAATCACCATCTAACTTAAACACTAACGCTAACGCAACCGCAAGTGCAGGCATGACTAGGTTCTTAATAAAAACAACCAAGACAACTGGCTTGTCGATCTTAGGGGTGAGAAATGACAGCAACACGCCGAGCGTGAAAAGCGCGAGGCCACCAGAAATATTACCCAGAAGCTTTAACGAGCCAGTGGCTAATTCGGGTAGCTTTACGCCGAGCAAGACCAAAACCAGTCCAGTGAGGGGAGCCCAAACCACCGGTTGCTTAAGGGTGCTCAAAACAATGCTCAGCACGTTCGATTGGCTACCGCTGGCTTGGCCTTTGTGCAACATGGCCATAACAACAGGAATGACAATAATGCTCGTCACGATATTGCCCACGATGATGGGCAACATACCTTGCTGCCCAATGACCGTCAATACCACTGGCAAACCAAAATATGCCATGTCTGGAAAGCCGCTGTTACTGCCAAATAGCGCCGCCTCACCCGTTGGCTTTTTCCAAACCAGCAGCGATAAGAAGAATGCTGCAAAAAAAGGTAGCGTGATGCTGACCAACAAAGTCACGACATAAGGGATGTTTTCAAACTGACTCGGGCTGAACCCAAAAATAGCCACAAACAACGCGCAAGGCAAGGCAAAATTCACCACCACCGTTGACAGGCTTTTGGCGCCATCTTGGTTAACCAGTTTGCTGCGACCAGCAAGGTATCCAAGAAGCACCACGAAAGCCACAGGCACAAGAGCACTTAGAATGAGATTGAACATAAATCAGCCCTTCAATTTTTAATATCTGTGGGTTTCAACACAAACAGAGAAATAAACATTAACAGAGTAAGTTATAACAGCCATGTCATATTGTTGGAAATCTTAACCGGTCTGTATAGCCCCGTACCAACCCACTTGATTCTAAAAAGCAAGGTTGTGTCGAGAGCATTTAATTTAATTTCGTTTGTATTTAAACACAACCAAATCATCCGTGAAAAAAAGTTTGAGAAATTAAAAAAACGTGATGGGAGTTCACGCCACTAGCGACCCGGCTTCACCCCTGAGCCAGAATAGGCGAGTTGCCTAAATTCGAGAATTAACTCAGCCTTCTCTCCAAGTCCAGTGTCTGGCAATGCCGGCAAAGTCACTAACCCATGGGAAAATATGATCCCGCCCGCGAATCCACCACACATAGTTGAAATAATTCAGGGTATTTTTTGTTGCGACCCAGCCCAGCGCAAACCGTCTATGCGGGTTTGGTGCGCATGCATTTAACGCTCACGCGTTTAAAACAAGTGCCGCAATCCGACGCCCACCTCAACGGCATGGTTGCCTTCAAACATTTGGAAATTTTTACCTGCTGATGCCCAAGTGTACAGATTGGTTCTCTGCGAGAAATTATAAGTGTAGGCCAAGCTGACGGTTTGTGCAGTGGCCAGTGGCGTCACGGTGGCGATATTTGTGTTGGGCTGCATGGCTTGCCATGAGCAGAAGAGTCTTTGCACTGAGTCTATTTTCCAAGAAAATCCCAGCATATACGAGTTGGTGTTAAAGCCCGAGGCAAATAAGATTTGGGCGCCAAGCGTGTCTGTGAGCAGATTGGTACCTGCAAAGTTATTGCCCGGTGCTTGACCAGAAAAAGCCCCGTTAAAAGTTTGCCCAATGGCAGCGGACCAAGTCACTGCGGCCCCGGGGTGGGTCTTAAAGCTGGCACCAAGGATCCATTCCTTGAGTATCGGGCTGCTGTTGGGGGTTAGCGGATAGGGCAGTTCGCCCGCCGGAATATTTTTAGGCGCTTGAGCGGCATCAAAGCTTGCCACCAGTGTTAGCAAAGGATGACTGTACTTGGCGCCAAGCGTTAATCCGCGAAGATTGTCGCTATTGGATAAGTAGCTGCTTGCTGGCAAGATGCTGGGATTGGTGCTGTCAAGATAGACCGCCGACACACTGAGATTGTTCGAATAGCCAATCCCGAAACGCCAAGGCTGATTGTCTGGCGTTTGAAATAACAGCAAATTGCTGTATCGAAAAGTATCGGCTGAGCCGAAAGACGCGCCCATGTTGGCCTGACCGAAGCCCAGCACAAACGGATCGACTGCCAAAAAGTAATTTGATGCTAGGTTGGTTTGTAAACCAAAGTCTACACGGCCTAGCGATCGGTTTTCTAGGCCAAGGGTGGACTGCCGCCCAAAATAAATCCCGTTTTGAGCCAGCTCGCCAGTGTTACTGAAAATCCCCGACTCAAGAATAGCTATCACAGCAGTATCTCTGTTAAAAGACTCCTCGATACGTAACCCCCAGCGAGACCCGCTTTGCGCGCCACTGCTCATGCCAATTCTGCTTTCAGTTTTAGATTGGCCCAGGGTGGGCTCATTAAATTTGGTCTTTGTGTAACCCACGCCGGTGTCGACAATGCCGTACAACGTCAATTCAGTGCTGGCCTGAGCGCGGGTCACTTGCCAAGGCGCCATGACGACGTACCCCAAAAAAGTTAATACCATGACGCGAATTTGCCAACGCGACTCTTGTAGCAACTTGCGCATCATCTCGAAGCCGAATAATGATAAATCATGAGCGCCGAGCATGATAAATTTCCGTTGATATACATATCTTCGAGCTCAAGCTGATCGATTTGGTGCTCTAGTTTCTCTGACTTCTGACCAAACAACATGTTATACCCATTCGGATTCCAATCTTTTAGGTATAACCCTCTAAAGTCCATCTCAATCAGGCCCGTAGATATGAAATTTATAGACATATGATTGTTGGGGCTCTTGGCGTTGCGTTTGGGTTGGCAAGTGAAACCACTAAGAATCTAAAAGGTTTTATTGGGTACGCAATTTATTTCTATGTATTTATTTAGAAATTTTTTCAGCATCAACAAATAGAGATTGTATGTCTCGACACCAACCTTGCCATCCAGATGATATACAAAAATATTCAGTGGACGACTTGTTATCACCTAGACCCTTAATTTCAATTAGAGCAAACAAATTTTGTCCGAATACCAATGATTGTATCCAAACCCTACCTTCTTGACGATCTGAGTACAAAGCTGACTTTCCCTCTGCAGTAGGCAACTTCCCTGACTCAACAATCGTTTTAAAAACAACTTGATAGTTTTGATTGGTAACAAAGGAGTCCCTTTGTAGACCATCAGCCGTTTTCAAGTCATCAACCTTTGGAACACCAACGCTACAAGCTCTCGCTATCAGCCTGACGAAAGTTGCTGCAATGGAATACGCCAAGGGCGGAGTGCGTGTGAATTCGGTCGGGCCGGGCTTCATCGCCACGCCACTTTTGGAAAAAAATCTAGACAAAGCCGCGCTGGATGGCATCGCGGAGAGCGGGTAGAATGCGGGCCCTTTTCAATCTCGTGGCAGTTCCGATTGACGGCTTACGCGCTCGGCCAGCCACGCCACCGTCAGCCCCTGCACGATGATAGAGAAGACAACGACCATGTAGGTGGCGGTAAGGATCGTAGGCTTCCATTCTCCGCTGGGCAGCGACAGCGCTAGCGCGATCGAAATCCCGCCCTTGAGTCCGCCCCAAGTCATGATCGGGATCACGCCTTTGCTGAAGGTCCGAAACGGTTTCAAGATCAGCACCGGGACCGCAACCGATGAAAGCCGGGCCAGCAGGGCAAGGCCGATTGCCAAAGCGCCAGAGATCAACAAACCGACGTCGAACGCCACTGCGAAGACCTCGAACCCAATCATGAGGAACAAGACCGCGTTCAGGATCTCATCGATCATTTTCCAGAAGGCCTCGACATAGCGTCGGGTTTCCTCGGACATACCGTGTTTGGTGCCGATGTCGCCGATCAAAAGCCCTGCGCAGACGGCCATGATCGGTGCCGACACATGAAGCCATACAGCAAGTTCGTAGCCCCCGAACGCAAGGCCAAGGGTGATCAGGACTTCGAGCGAATAGTCGTCGATCCGGCGCATCACCCGGAAGGTCAGCCACCCGAGAGTAAGCCCCAGTATTGCCCCGCCGAATGCCTCCTGCACAAAAAGCATCGTGGTATCCGCAACGCTTGTGTCATGTTGATCGCCTGCAGGAAAGGCGATGCCGATAAGCACCAGAAAAACGACGTAACCAACACCATCGTTGAAAAGACTCTCCCCGGCGATCTTGGTTTCCAACGTCTTTGGCAAATCCGCATTGCGTAGCACGCCCAAAACCGCCACCGGGTCAGTCGGTGAAATCAGGGCACCGAACACCAGCGCGGTCATCAAGGGCATGCCTGTGATCCAGCTGAAACCGACACCGACGATTGCGGTCGAAAGACCGATCCCGATCGTGGCCATCAGGAAGATCACGACCCAGTCTCGGCGCAGGTCGGACAATTTGACGTGCAATGCACCGGCAAATAGCAAAAGGCCCAGCATCCCTTTCAACAACGCGTCGGAAAAATCGACTTCCAGCACCTGCGCGCGGATTTGTTCCTCAAGTGTCAACGACGGGAATACCGCGTCAGTGGTTATCACTGCAATCGAGGCGAGAAGCGCCACAATAAGGATACCGATCGCAGACGGCAATCGCAGGAAAAGGTAGTTTATGGCCCCGAAAGCCCCGGCAAGCACAATCAGCAATGATGCGATTTGAAGAAGTGACATTTCTGTCCTGTCCAATTTGAAAGTGTTGATAGCAGTGTCGGCGCCAACACATAGTAATCAGGGTCCATTAAGCAACACATCAGCTATTTCATCTTTAACGGCTTGTGCTGTTTTTGGGTTAGTTGCGGCGTGGTGTAAATTGGCTTCGCTCATCCATTAAAAAACCTCAGACAATTCACACATCTCGCCCGTTAACGCCATGCCAAGGTTTTTAGGGGAATGAAATTGTGACCCATTGCGGTCAGTTGCAAACTTTTTAAATGCAGTCGCTACTTTCAGATTCGAAAGGCTGGTAGCAGGCAAGATTGTTTCGGTCATCTCGACCAAGGTGCCTTAAACAGTAGCATCAAGAACGGGTGCGGCGTCTCGCAGCCCCACCAGGAACCTTTTCCTTTACGAATGGTTGAATGGTAGGTTGCGAGCCCAGATGCTCAAGCATAACGGGTGAACGGTTCGGAAATTGCGACACAAGATTTAGCTGACCACCCATACTCTCAATATATTGTCGCAAAGTTAATAGCAACATATCATTGCGCTTTTCTAGCCGCGAAATCGTGTCTTGCCCAACACCTATGGTTAAAGCCAACTGTTTCTGTGTCTGATGTGAATCTTGGCGCAAGTCTTTCAGCGTTGAAAGCTGAACCGCCCGCGCCTCTATTCGCTGACGCCTTTGTGTAGGTAGCGCAGACATGATGTCGTCGAGTTTTTTTGTCATTTCTTTATTACCTTGCTCTCTAATGTGGCTAAGTGCTCATCGAATCGGTCATCAGCACCAGCAATCAACCGCCACCCATACGCCCCTTAAAGTACTCTGCAGTCTCAGGGTCTGTGCAATACACATAACAGCCTTTCATGCCTCGGGTCATTAGGGTGCGGTAGGTGTTTTTAATGATTAAGTCGATTTCTTGGGCAATGGTTGCGTCTTTATTTTTAGTGCGTTTTTTAAACCCACGAATGGTTTTATCAAAGGTGTCACGCTTGAAACCGTCGGTTTGTATGATGCCATTTCTAACGATAAAGTCTGGCCCAACAATGACACCAATGTAATCAACCTCAAGCCCCTGGCAAGTGTGAATACAGCCGACTTGTTCTATTGAGTTGGGTGAAATGATCCAAAGGCTGGCATCTTGTGTCAAGTTCCATTGGCGTTTGTAGTGTTCACCTATAACTATGTCGTATGCTTTTGAATCTTTTTTACTGCGCCACGGCCAGCAATAACCCGCAACCACTCGGGCGCGATTATTGCTATTTTTATCTTCTATTGCTTGGTGCAGGGTTTCAGGTGAATCAAAAACTTTAAAGTCATAGCTATCACGATCAAGATCAGTATTTGCAGTGGGGCGAACACCTAAAGTATTGTCTAACCAAGCCAAATAACCGTCTGAACCCCCACACCGAAACTGTGACTCTAATAAATGCTTTTCAACATTAGAAGCCTTTGCCTTTGCAAAATTTGTAATGGTGTCAAGGGTGCCAACATCTTGTAATGCAATGCGCTGGTCTTCATCAATGAAAAAAATCGTACACTTTGATGCCTGAATAAGTTCGCCCACCTGGTGTTCACCGAGGTTACCGTAGAGGCCGCTTTTTTTATTTAATCGATGGGCTTCATCGACCACTAAAAAGTCAAAACTATTTGGTTCAATATCAATGAACGAACCCGAACCACTGAACATATGCGAAAACTTGGTTTTGGTAATGGTGCCCGTTAGTTTGGCTTGATACACATCTCGTGGGGCTGCATTTTTTGAAACATATTTACCTACTAGCTTCATTGATGTCAAGCGAATCAAAAGATTAATAGCCAAAACTGTTTTGCCTGTACCGGGGCCACCCTCAATAATCACAACCTTAGGTTTGTCAACAGTTGCCGTTTGTGCGGCTAAAAGAATCGATTCAAAAACCTGTTTTTGATCATCAATTAAAACAAATTCTGGTTTGTTGTTTAGCAGACCTTTAAGTGAATCAGCCAGTGCTTTTGAAGGCCTGATCTTTCCGTTATTTAACTCATAAAGTATGTCATGCGTGTCGCCTACTTTTATAAATTTTTTCAGGAAATGCTGCAGCCGTTCACGCTCTGCTTTACCCTTTAAGAAAAGCGGCGCCTTGTTTAAATACTCTTGGTAATGCGGTGAATCAATTGCCCCATCTTTTTCATAATTATGCAAATATGCGCAGGGCTTAATATTGATACCGCCCTCATAAACAGAAACATTAAAACCTTCAAGCAGCGATGCATAAGACCAAGCTTGATAAGACGGGTGCACGACCTCACGCAAGCCTTTGCCTAAAAACGTCGTCACAATCGCGTCTTTTTTTGAAACGGTTGCATGCTCCCATTGCTTCAGTTCAACCACCACAGCATTTTTTTGACCCTGGTCGTCTCGACCTGTCAGCATGATGTCAATGCGCTTTGATGTTTGTGGAATATGCAGTTCAATCGCCACACCCATGTCAAAAGGTAAATCAGGGTCACGCAGCACCTTAGCCATATCCGCTAATGATGACTTCCAAGAGCGAAGCTCTGCTTGAGGCACCCGTCGCCCCGTTGTCGATGTATATTTCTCACGAACGATATTTTCAATGTCATCAAAATCGCTGTGGTGCAAGAACTCAGTTTTGTTGGCTTGGTAAACAATCATAATATTGAATACTCGCTTAAAGGCCTGCTATTTTTTGTTGTATTTCGTACTGACACCCAGCGAGTTTGCTACGGGGTATTTAAGCGCGTTAGTCTTTAACTTTTGTATGACTGCTTCGTTCAGATCAACGTTCAACACATCTGCTAGACGCACCAGGTAAAGCAACACATCGGCTATTTCATCTTTAACGGCTTGTGATGTTTCTGGGTTGGTTGCGGCATGCCGTGAGTCGGATTCGCTCATCCATTGAAAAACCTCAGACAATTCACCCACCTCACCCGTTAACGCCATGACAAGGTTTTTAGGGGAATGAAATTGTGACCAATTGCGGTCGGCTGCAAACTGTTCTAACGCAGCCGCTAGTTGGGTTGTATCAATTAAAGGCTTGGTTGTGGCTAAGTCGTTGTCACGCATGCTGAATGTTCTTAATATTTAAGCAAGTGTTGTAATCAAGCGATGCTTGCAAGTTATGTTGGTTAACTGATTGTAGCGATGTTCAATGGCTGCGTCTTTATGTAGGAAGGTTGCTAAACAATTGATAGTCACGTTGCAGCTTTAGACTATTTAGAACGACTTGGTTACTACCGGCTTAGCGGTTATTGGTATTCAATGCGGGAAATAGATCAAAAAGCTTCTCTAGTTCACGGCAAGCCCATTCGACGAGACACATTTATTTCTGGAAGCCGGTTTGAACACATCGTTCAGCTTTACGTATTTGATAAAAAGCTACGAATTTTGGCTTTAGATGCGTTAGAACGTATTGAAATGGCAGTTCGTATAGACATTGCACATTTACTAGGTCAACGTGAACCAAGAGCCCATGAAATCAAGGAATGCTTTCATGGCAACTTTACAAAAAAATTAATCAATACTGTGCCAAATAAAGGAAAAAACTGAACATGTGGTTTGGCTAGGAAAATACCAATCACTTTTAAATCGTGCCCGCAAAGAGCCTTCTATCGATCAAAGACATGGGCACAGTAGCGAACTGGAAAAACAATGCGCCATGGAAGAACCAGAAGCAAAAATGAGAACCGACGCGTACACGATGTGAAGAGGCGTCGGGCATATTGAATATAACTTTACGGCACCGACAAAGTACAGTCGAGCACGCTGCAGGACACAAAGCGAGTTTGCTATGGGGTATTTTAGCGCGTTCGTTTTTAACTTTCGAGTGACGGCTTCGTTTAAATCAACTTTCAATACATCTGCCAAACGCACCAGGTACAACAACACATCAGCAATTTCATCTTCAACGGCTTGTGCTGTTTCTGGGTTGGTTGCGGCATGCTGTGAATCGGCTTCGCTCATCCATTGAAAAACCTCAGACAATTCACCCACCTCACCCGTTAACGCCATATTTCCGGGGGTTTGGTCGTCTTTAAAACTTCGATCTGCATGCAATTCAAATAAAGTATTCCAGACTTGGTGATACAAACCTGCACGTTGATGGCTTTGCTTTTTTGCCACTTCTGACCTGGGTGCAACCGCCCTGAATTGATCGTCTGAATCAAAGCTTTCGACAACAGGGCCGTGACAAACAAACCCGTGATTGAAATGTGGAAAAGTCCCATCTTTAGTTGCTGTACCGATTAGGCCAACCATTTAGAGCAAAACGGGTTTATTGTAAAAGCCTATACAGTCGGGCACGATATCGTGCGTAAAAACCTGCCTATGCCAGCCTTAATGACCTCATGTCACACCGCATGAATTGGTGGTTACACCATTGAAGGGCATGTGCCTGCTAAATAAATAAAAAGATTCTTAGTGGAAAAACCAATGGCCATTGGGCTCGCGGTGCCCGCAATGCCCATAGGTAGCCCAGGTATGAATGGCCCGGAATACGGCGGTCAAAAAGGCCCCTACGATGTTTTATTGATCAGCATGAACGGCAAGCCGAGCATTTATCAACCTTACCGTTAAACAACAGGTCAACTTACGCATGTGCACCTGATGTTTGACCAAAATGCCGCATGATATCAAATAATTGAGCGGGTGCCGTGGCCAGTTGCCGGTAACGACTAACTGAAGAGGAGCCAAACGCGTTGCTGATGACATCAATCGCTCTAGAGTAACTAAAGTGCACCAGATCTCCATTTTGGAAAAAACCCGTCAAATCTAGCAGGTTTCCATGAATGAACTGCTGAACCAACAGCGGATATGTCAGTGCTTTTCGCTTATGCACATTCAACGGATTACTGTTTAGCAAGTCATTGTTCAGTGCGCGATTCACCGATTTTGTATCGCTATTAGATGCCAGTGCATTTTGGGAAGCGGATACCGCCTTCGGTGAGTATGTTTAGATGCCCGAACCACCGCCTGAACGATCGATTTTAAGAATTAAGGGGTAAGCCGTTCGGTCAAGCATTGACTGCAACTCTTGGGCGTTATTTGTGACCTGAAAGGCAGGAGTGCAAACACCCATCTATTCAAATACGTGCGGTCAAGCGGATGGTTAATTTTAGAGGTTGACCCTGTTAATTATAGATTTCGGGCCACGTGATGCAACCTTGACATTCTCTTCGGTCTATACCCCGAAGAGAATGTCAACGCACAGAAAGCTGAATGTTTTTACCCGTTCGCGACAACATGTCGATCAATGCATCAATGTTAAATTTGACTGATTTCTTGTGAATCACGTCTGATACGCGTGGCCGCGTGACACCGAGAATCAAAGCGGCATCAGCCTGCTTGAGTTTTCGATCATTGATCCATACAGCAATCTCTTCCATCAACTGCAACTTAAGTGCCAGCTTTTCAGCGATGATTCGGCGTGATTCTGCTTGTAGCTTCACCGCTTCATCTGGATCGAACCCAAGATCTGCAAATACATTGCCACCCTTTCGGGTGATGTGGGCAGACTTTATATCAATGGTCATTTTGCTTCCTTTCTTGAGCGACAGCCTTATAACGTGTAGTGGCAATTTCCTTGTCTTGCTTGGACGTCACATACAAACCACAAGTCTTTTTCAACCAATTAATCAGGGGGGGTGCGGACATAAAGTTGGATTGATTTAAATCTTATACCCAAGGCTCGCTCGGTACTCGAGCGGGCTGAGTGATCCAAGAGAAATTTTAATCCTCTTTTCGTTGTACCAACAAATGTAAGAATCTATAGCCTGTATGAACTGCTCAATCGTTATATCCTTCCAGTCTTTATGATAAAACATTTCCGTCTTCAGCCTTCCAAAGAATCCCTCGCAAGCTGAATTATCAGGCGAACAGCCTTTGCGCGACATTGAGCGTATTAGTTCTGCATCTTTCATCCGAGCAAGCCACCCAGGCCAACGATAATGGGCACCGCGATCAGAGTGCACAACAGGCTTGAGATGGCCATTGGGTAACTTAGTAATAGCAGCGTCTAACATTGTATTAACTAGATTTGCGTCTGGGCTGATGCCAATCGACCAACTGATAACAAGACCGTCGAAACAATCGATTATGGGCGATAGATAAACTTTACCAGCCGGGATGTGGAATTCAGTAATGTCTGTTAGCCACTTTTCATTCGGAGTAGCTGCATGGAAATCACGGTTGATGAGATTTTCTGGCGCTGGGCTAATTTCACCTTGGTATGAGCCAAAGCGTCGACGCTTCTTAGCGGCAACAACCAAGCATTCTTGCTTCATTAAACGTCGTACAACTTTTTCTGAGAGGCAGACTTGTTGCCGCCCGAGTGCTGCGTGCATTCGTCGATAACCGTAGCAATGATGATTGTTCTTAAAAATATCTCTCATGACAAGACGCGCGTCGGCATATTTATCAGATCTGCGCAAACGAGCTTGATGATAAAAGTACGAGCTACGAGCCAGGTCTAGTTCGGGCAATAGTTCTGAGAGATCGTAGCTTTGCCTCAGGGCGTCAACTAGCAACGTCTTCTCCCGATTGGTCAGGAGTGGTTGGTCGACGCCCAGGTCTTTTTTTATTAGTTCATTAGCCTTTTTCAATATGTCATTTTCAAGCTGCAATTGCCG
>Ga0209390_10001721_pt1 | contig 41009 bp, 48 predicted proteins | sample BON01_FD_187212 | JGI IMG/M metagenome (GOLD analysis project Ga0209390, IMG submission 187212) | Freshwater microbial communities from Lake Bonney liftoff mats and glacier meltwater in Antarctica - BON-01 (SPAdes) (version 2) | ecosystem: Environmental > Aquatic > Freshwater > Ice > Glacier...
ATTAATGACTCCGATTCTTATTTTTGGTTTTGCGGTTCAACCCGCTGTAGCGGTTGGTACTGATTTGTTATTTGCAGCGATAACCAAGGCTGGCGGTGTATGGGCTTATTGGCGTCACGGTGTTGTGCATTGGCTGGTGGTAAAACGCTTAGCAATGGGAAGTGTCACGACAACTCTCCTAACCTTATGGCTTTTAAATACCACTGGCGTTGGAGAGGGTGAGCATAATGACTTGATCACCACGGCGTTGGGCATCGCACTCATTTTGACTTCCAGCGCATTATTATTAAAAGGTTGGATAGGCTGCATAATGAAAGCGCAAGCGGATCATCCTGTGGTTAATGCCTTGTATAGGATGAGGCAGGATGAAAAACATAAGGCTGTGGCAACCGTATTAACGGGTGGTTTTCTGGGTGTAATGGTCACGTTATCATCTGTTGGTGCCGGTGCATTAGGGGCAGTAATTTTATTGTTTTTATATCCGAAAATGAAAGGTGTGGAAATTGTAGCCACTGACATTGCTCATGCCGTTCCACTCACTGCTATTGCTGGTTTAGGCCACTCTGCAGTGGGTACGGTGGATTGGTCATTATTATCATATTTAGTGATGGGATCATTGCCGGGTATCTATATAGGTAGTCATTTAGGTGTTAAGATCCCCGACAAAGTAATGAGACCTTTTTTAGCGGTAATATTGTTAGGAGTCGGAATTAAATGTCTAGTCTAATTGAAAGCGCTGATCTCACTTTATATGGCTGTCCTATGCATTATATTAAAGCACGAGAAATAGTCGGCAGAATGAAGCAAGATCAGGCCATTTTATTCGAGATTAATAATGGTGATGCTGTCGATGACGTTATTAAGAGTTTGCGTCAAGATGGCCAGGTTTGTGAGATAGAATCCAAACAATCGTTAACAACAACGGTTAAGGTGATTAAAAAACATGATTAACATTAATGAAAAATTAGCGACGAAGATTGAGGCGGTTAAGCAAGTATTGACTGAAATCGCAGCGGATTATAATCCAGCTACTCTGGCATCAAGTTATGGTGCAGAAGATATGGTGTTAATGGATCTGATTTGCAAATTCGCACCAGAAATTGAGATTTTCACACTCGATACAGGCCGTTTACCAAAAGAAACCTATGAGGTTATGCAGCAGGCTAAAGCACATTACAATCTTAAGGTGAAAGTCTATTTCCCTGATGCCACTGATGTTGAAGACTTTGTGACGCATCAAGGCCCTAATGCTTTTTATGACAGTGTTGAGTTACGCAAACAGTGCTGTGGAATTCGTAAAGTTAAACCATTAAAACGTGCCTTAGCAGGTAAAAAGGCGTGGTTAACAGGCATGCGTCGAACACAGGCGGTAACACGGAGCGAATTGCCGGTATCAGAATGGGATGAAGGTTTCGGCTTGCAAAAATTTAGCCCGTTAACAGATTGGTCGAATGGCGATGTGTGGGCTTATATTCGAGCATTTGATGTGCCTTATAGTGCATTGCATGATCAAGGCTATGCCAGCATCGGTTGTGCACCTTGTACCCGAGCGATTACAGCAGGAGAAGATATTCGTGCTGGCCGCTGGTGGTGGGAAAATCCTGAATCCAAAGAATGTGGTCTACACGTTAAAGCGAAATAATTAGAGAATTTTATGACTAAAAAACAGTTAACACATCTACAGCAGCTGGAAGCTGAAAGCATTCACATTATGCGAGAAGTAGCAGCGGAGTTTGATAATCCAGTGATGCTCTATTCGGTGGGTAAAGATTCGGCAGTGATGCTGCATTTAGCAATGAAAGCTTTCGCGCCAGGCAGGCCTCCTTTCCCATTACTTCATATTGATACCACATGGAAGTTTAAGGAAATGATTGCGTTTCGTGACCAACGCGTAAAAGAGCTCGGCTTAGAATTATTGGTTCATAGTAATCAGCAGGGTATCGATGAAGGTATCAACCCATTTGATCATCCACGCTACACCGATATTATGAAAACGGATGCCTTGAAACAGGCTCTGAATAAATATGGTTTTGATGCTGCCTTTGGTGGTGCTCGTCGTGATGAAGAAAAATCGCGAGCTAAAGAACGTGTTTATTCATTCCGTGATAAGAATCACCGTTGGGATCCTAAACAACAACGTCCTGAATTATGGAATACCTACAATAGTAAAGTGAATAAGGGTGAAAGCATTCGTGTCTTCCCATTATCAAACTGGACTGAGCTTGATATTTGGCAGTATATTCATTTGGAAGGCATTCCTATCGTGCCGTTATATTATGCTGCAGATCGTCCAGTCGTTGAACGTAATGGTATGAAAATTATGGTTGATGATGACCGTATGCGATTAAAAGAGGGTGAAGTTCCCACAATGGAAAAAGTGCGTTTTAGAACCTTGGGCTGTTATCCCTTAACAGGTGCCGTTGAGTCAAATGCATCAACATTACCTGATATTATTCAAGAAATGTTATTGGCTACGACATCAGAACGACAAGGTCGTGCTATTGATCATGATGAATCAGGGTCAATGGAGAAGAAAAAACAAGAGGGTTACTTCTAATGAGCAAATCGGATAATAATTACCAGTCAGATAGTCTTATCGCAACCGACATCGATGCTTATTTAAAGCAACACGAAAATAAAGAAATGTTACGTTTTCTGACATGTGGAAACGTGGATGATGGCAAAAGTACGCTCATTGGTCGTTTGTTATACGATTCAAAAATGATCTATGAAGATCAGTTAGAAGCCGTGACTAAAGATAGTGTGAAATCGGGTACAACCGGTGAAGCGGTTGATTTAGCATTACTGGTGGATGGCCTGCAAGCTGAGCGTGAGCAAGGTATTACCATTGATGTGGCCTACCGGTATTTCTCAACCACCAAACGTAAATTCATCATTGCTGATACGCCGGGCCATGAACAATACACACGTAATATGGCAACAGGCGCGTCTAATTGTCAGCTTGCTGTTATCTTGATTGATGCACGATACGGCGTGCAAACTCAAACTCGTCGTCATAGTTACATCGCTAACCTATTAGGTATTAAGCATATTATTGTTGCCATTAATAAAATGGATATTAAAGATTACAGTGAGCAGGTGTTTAATGAGATTCGTAAAGACTACAGCGAATTTGCCCGTGAACTAGAAATGGAAGATGTGCATTACGTGCCACTTTCAGCATTGGTTGGCGATAATGTCGTTAACAAAAGTGAAAACATGCCTTGGTATCAAGGTGAAACGCTGATGCAGTTGTTAGAAAATGTTGAAATTGCCGGCGATGCCAATGTGCAAGATGTTCGTTTCCCAGTGCAATATGTGAATCGTCCAAATCTTGACTTTCGTGGCTACTGTGGGACTTTAGCATCTGGTATTCTTAAGCCCGGTGATGAAATTACGGTCTTGCCTTCAGGTAAAGAAAGTACCGTTAAAGCGTTGGTTACTTACGATGGCAATTTAGATGAGGCTGTTCCAGGTCAGGCGATTACCGTGACCTTAAATGATCAGGTAGATGTTAGCCGTGGCGATATGATCGTACACCGAGATCACCAACCACACGTTACTAGTAATTTTAAAGCAACGGTCGTTTGGATGACTGAAAAGCCTTTAGTCAGTGGTAAACAATATAATTTCAAAGTGGGCGTGAGTGATAGCGCTGGCGTTTTAACAGCAATTGATAGTCAAATTGACGTTAATACTTTAGCTGAAAATACGGCCAGTGAATTACGAATCAATGAAATTGGCGTATGCGAATTTTCATTAAATAAACCTGTAGTATTTGATGCTTATAAACGTAATCGTAGTACGGGCTCCTTTATCGTCATTGACCGTTTAACAAACGTTACCATCGGCGCAGGCATGATTACCGAGTCAGTGAATTCTTCAAAATCACAGGCTCTGTCGGCAGAACAATTCTCGGCATTTGAGCTTGAATTTAATATCTTGGTGAGAAAACATTTCCCACATTGGGATGCTAAAGATTTAAGCGAATTGTTTTAATCAAAAATATAAAAAGCCGGAATCATGTCCGGCTTTTTATATCAAAATGGAAGATGATATGAATACAGATATAGATCTGGCGCGAACCCTTATTTATATACAACAACATATTCCTATCACAGCACATCTGGGTGTGAAAATTCAGTCATTTGATGGCGAAAAAGTTATTGTTTCAGCACCATTGGACAGCAATAAAAACCTTCATGGCACTGCCTTCGGCGGTAGTCAGGCAGCCATTGGTATTTTGACTGGCTGGACGTTGATTTATCTCAAACTTAAACAGCTTGGCATTGATAACGATTTAGTTATTCAACACAGTAGTTACGATTTTACCAAACCGGTAACCTCTGATTTCATAGCAACTTGCCAATTGCCAAGTATGGCTGAATTCGAACTGTTTATTAAAACCTTGAAAGAAAAAGGTAAAGCTCGATTGACCTTAACAGCAGAAATTGAAGCAGAAAAGGGTGTTTGTGGTTTACATGAAGGCCTGTACGTGGTGTTTTTGAAAGCTTAATTGGTTAATGCTTGTTGCCAAATAACTATTTTATCTTCAATTGAGCAACTCGCATGGGCTGGACTAGTTGATGGGAGGCGTAACCGAACTATAGCTAACTGTTGCTTAGTGAGTGTTGGCAATACATAGCGATTAAATACCTGCTCAGCTTTTGCGCCGTTAAACACGATCTTCATAATATTTGGATGTTGTTGTAAAAATAAATTGAAGTTGTTGGTAATCATGCTGTTGGTATCAATATTTACATCCAAACTGCCTTGGCGTTGACATGCCTTGAGTACATCCCAAACGGCAACATGATTGAATATCAATCGTTCACAACGTTTACCGTAATCTAGTTCGCGGGCCATTTCAAATAATACAGACATAATTGGCCAGAAGGCGTTACGGGGATGTGCGTAATATTGTTGCTGTTCAAGTGATTTTACGCTGGGCATTGAGCCGAGTATTAAAATACTCGCACTGCTATCAGCAACAGGTTGAAAGCTAAGATTTAACGGCAGGATATTGGCCATTTATTGGTACGTTTTACCTTGATGTTTAATCCAGCCGTCTATGTGACGTTTGGCTGGATCACGATGAGTCCAGTGCATCACACCACCTTTTTTATTCCATTCATATTCGCCATGAACGGTGACTTCATCATCGACTTTTAATGCTTCGATTCTGGGTGCTAAGTCGATATTATGGGAAATCAATAGAGTATGACCATCAGCTGTTTTAACGATGAATTTTTGATGGCGACTACCGTCTAAATCATCTGCTAACAATTTAATGACGTTGCCGGTGATTTCTAATTGAACATTACTTTGATTTTGCTCAATAAGCTGCTCAAGATTGCTAGGTGAAGGTGACCTTAGGGTAGTCTGTTCAGGTGTATATTTGCTAGCAGCATAACCTATAATAATAAAGGCAATGATCAGCCAAATACGATGCTTTTGACGAGTTGTTTTAGACATGAAAATGCTGCTTGTTTTTAAAAAGATAGGTCGCTAAGCTTACCTTGGGTTTTAGATATCTTCAAAATATTTAAACGTAGATTAGATCTTATTTGAAGGTAAAATTTAGCTTTCAGCCTGAGAATCGTAAATTACATTGGTTGGGCTTGCATCACTTATTCTTAAATTTGGATATTGAAAATACTCTTTTTAAATTCATGAAAAACAAGACCTATTATTTGCTAATGCTAAGAGACTTTAATTAGTAACAGATAGTGTCAGAAGTGAACAAATGAAAATGGCGCACAGCTACATTGAATATCACGATTTAAGATGTTCAGTGAAGCGGTTTAATAATGGTTATATCTTGATTTACCTTAGTTTAAGACTGTAAATTAGTTGATTATTAACTGTTAATATAGCAGTTAATACTTCGGTTAATACGTATGGACAGTTATAATGAATATCTTAATTTATATAGTTTAGAGAGCTTAGATGTATCAGTACGATAATTACGATCAGACGATGGTTGATCAACGGGTAGCACAATACCGCGACCAAACACGTCGTTTTTTAGCGGGTGAATTAACAGAAGAACAATTCCGTCCGTTACGATTAATGAATGGTTTGTATCTGCAAGTCCATGCTCCAATGTTGCGAATTGCAGTTCCTTATGGACTGATGTCTGCAAAGCAAGTTCGTAAAATTGCTGAGGTGTCTCGCAAGTATGACAAAGGTTATGTGCATTTCACTACTCGTACAAACTTTCAGCTGAATTGGCCGACATTAGAAAGCGTGCCTGATATTTTGGCTGAATTGGCTACTGTGCAAATGCACGGCATTCAAAGTAGTGGTAACTGTATTCGTAACACTACCTCAGATCAACTTGCAGGTGTGAGTGCGGACGAAATTGAAGATCCACGTCCATGGTGTGAGATTATCCGCCAGTGGTCGACATTTCATCCTGAATTTGCTTACCTACCTCGTAAATTCAAGATTGCCGTAATTGGTACTAAAGAAGATCGTGCTGCAACACAATTACACGATATTGGCCTACATTTAGTCAAAAATCACGAAGGTGAAATCGGCTTTGAGGTACTTGTCGGTGGTGGTTTAGGTCGTACACCAATACTAGGTCAAGTTATACGTCCATTTCTTGAGAAGAAAGACTTACTGTCTTATCTCGAAGCTATTTTGCGCGTATATAACCGCTTAGGCCGGCGGGATAATAAATATAAATCGCGTATTAAAATCACAGTGCGTGAACATGGTTTAAGTCATATTCGTGAACTTGTTGAAGCCGAGTGGGTACATATTCGCAAACAATTAGTATTAGATGATAAAGAAATTGCACGTGTTAAACAGTATTTCACCGAGCCTGCTTATGAAAAAAGTGCAGCTGATGATGTCAGTTTTGTACAAATGCAAACTGAAGATGTTGCTTTTGCCCGTTGGGTCAAACAAAACGTCGTTGATCATAAAAAGCCAGGTTATAAAATTGCTTATATTTCACTAAAAGCACCACTCATTCCGCCGGGTGATGTAAGCTCTGATCAATTGGATGCAGTCGCAGATTTAGCGGACGAATTTAGCATGGGGGAAATCCGGTCTAGCCATAACCAAAACTTATTGTTGAGTGATGTTAAACAAGGTGATTTATATGCCTTGTGGCTGCGCTTGCAACAAGAAGGTTTAGCAACAGCGAATATCAATACGATGGCAGACATGATTTGTTGCCCAGGATTAGATTTCTGTAGTTTGGCCAATGCGACCTCTATTCCATTAGCAAAAGAAATCAATGAACGTTTTGATGATTTAGATTATTTATATGATTTGGGTGATATCAAAATTAAAATATCAGGATGTATGAATGGCTGTGCGCATCAAAGTGTCGGTCACATTGGTATACTAGGCGTCGATAAAAAAGGCGAAGAGTGGTATCAATTTACACTTGGTGGAAGTTCAGAAGCCGATGCTTCATTGGGAGAACGTTTAGGACGTGCGATTCCTAAAAATGAAGTAGTCGACACGGTTGTGACTTTATTGGAGGTCTTTGAAGAGCTTCGTCATGAGGACGAATTATTTTTGGCCACTGTACGCCGTGTTGGTATTGATCCGTTTAAGGAGCGTGTTTATGCAGATAATTAAAGATCGCAAAATTGTTGAAGATAATTGGCTGCATTTAGACGATGAAGCGGCATTAGTGGCCGGCAATATTACGGTATCACTTACTCGCTGGCAGGAACAGCACGTAACCTTGTCGAAGCACGAAGGCGGTTTAGGCTTAAGGCTCACTGGCGACGACCCATTAGAAGAAATCGTGCCAGACTTGGCTGCTTTTTCGATGATGGTACTTATTTTCCCCGCTTTCATTGATGGTCGCTGCTATTCTTTTGCACGATTATTACGTGACCGTTACCATTATACTGGCGAAATTCGTGCCCAAGGTGACGTGTTACGTGATCAATTGTTTTATATGTCACAATCAGGTATCAACAGTTTTGAATTAGCTAATCCAGATAACATGGAAAATGCCCTCAGTGCGTTCAACGACTTTAGTGAAAGTTATCAAACGACAGCATTGAAACCAGAACCGTTATATCGTCGTCGCTAATCTAGATGGCTGTTTACGCGATTGGTGATGTCCAGGGTTGTTTTGATGAGTTACTTAAACTACTCGATCACATTAACTTCGATCCACTAGTCGATCAAATTTGGCTCGCAGGCGACTTGGTTAATCGTGGCCCTAAATCTGCTGATGTCATACGGTTTGCGATGGACCTAGGCAGTGAGCGGGTAAAAGTAGTCTTAGGTAATCATGATCTTCATTTATTGGCTAATGCAGCGGGAATCATCGAGCATCAACACCGTATGGATACTATGGACTCGGTATTGCTTGCCGTTGATAGCGAGCAATTAGTGACTTGGCTTCGTCACCAGCCTATATTTCACCACGATAGCAAGTTGGGGTTTAGCATGCTGCATGCAGGCTTACCAACTGAATGGTCAATCGCGGATGCCAGTGAACGTGCCAAAGAAGTTGAAGCTGTTTTGCAAAGCGATAATTGGCGTGAGTTTTTCAGTAATATGTATGGTAATAAACCTAAAGCTTGGTCTAATAAATTAGCGGGTTGGGATAGATTACGGTTTATCACTAATTGTTTTACTCGTTTACGCTATTGTTACGATGATGGGCGTCTGGCACTTAAATTTAAGGGCGCACCTAAAGATAAACCTGCGGATCAAAAACCTTGGTTTGATATGCCGAACCGAGTATCTAAAAATGACCGGATTGTTTTTGGCCATTGGTCTACCTTAGGTACCGGTCAATACGGCAATGTTTTCTCACTTGATAGTGGCGCAGTGTGGGGAGAAAAGCTGACTGCTGTTCGCATTGATCTCGAACCTTATCAATGGTTTACAATTGATGCAGATCCTGAAGGTTTACCTCATGCAAAAAACAAAGCAACCGCTTAGCTAAAGTATTAGTAATCGAGTTGTTCTGTTAGGTTTAATTTATTAAACAAAGTACAATATCTTTATTTACGTAATCGGATCTTTAAATAATCATGACAAATATCACAACATTTTCTGGTGATTTCTCCGCCAAAGGGCTAAAAATAGGCATCGTAGCAGGTCGTTTTAATGACTTTATAGTTGATAATTTGATTTCAGGCGCGATTGATTGCTTAGTTCGCCATGGTGCTAGTGAAAGTGATATTCACCTAGCCCGTGTTCCTGGTGCTGTTGAAATCCCATTAGCGGTACAACGCATGGGACGCACTGGAAACTATGATGCCATTATTGCACTGGGTGCAGTGATTCGTGGCGGAACACCTCATTTTGAATTTGTGGCTGGTGAATGTTCAAAAGGTCTTGGTCAGCTGACATTACAACTTGATATTCCCGTTGCCTTTGGTGTGTTGACGGTTGATAGCATCGAGCAAGCTATCGAACGTGCGGGCACTAAAGCCGGTAATAAAGGTGCGGAAGCGGCAATGGGAACGATTGAAATGGTTAATGTGCTTCGTCAAATTGAGGCTGGGAAATAAGATGGCAGGTGGACTACCTCGATCTCATGCTCGCCGTGCCGCCGTGCAGGCTTTGTATCAAGCTTTAGTTAATGGCCAAGCGGCTACTACTAAAGATGCTTTAGATTTTGTCAGTGCAGAAAACTCAGACAAGATGGATCAGAAATATTTCACTACGCTAGTTGAAGGCGTATCGAAAGAGCTTGTTACGTTAGATGGTGAATTGGCCTTTGCGGTAGATCGTAGCCTTTCAGAAATTGATCCGGTTGAAAGCTCAGTATTAAGATTGGCGGTATATGAGTTTATCCATCGTCCTGAAGTCCCTTATCGCGTGGTACTAAATGAAGCCGTTGAGTTGGCTAAAGCATTTGGCGGTGAAAAAGGCCATCGATACGTCAATGGTGTTTTAGATAAGATGGGTTCTAAATTACGTGCGGCTGAATACCAAGTATCAAAAGCACGCCGTAATAATAAATAATAATCATTAGTAGGTCGGGTTTCAACCCGACATGTTGGACTAAAGTCCAACCTACATATTCTATTTGAAACAAAGTTTATGGCCATCTCATCAAAGTTGGAATTCAATCCAACAGAGATAGTAGGGCTCTATTATTTGAGCGAATATTGAGCAGGAGTGGGTCGGGTTTCAACCCGACATGTTGGACTAAAGTCCGACCTACATATTCTATTTGAAACAAAGTTTATGGCCATCTCATCAAAGTTGGAATTCAATCCAACAGAGATAGTAGGGCTCTATTATTTGAGCGAATATTGAGCAAGAGTGGGTCGAGTTTCAACCCGACATGTTGGACTAAAGTCCGACCTACATATTCTATTTGAAACAAAGTTTATGGCCGTCTCATCAAAGTTGGAATTCAATCCAACAGAGATAGTAGGGCTCTATTATTTGAGCGAATATTGAGCAAGAGTGGGTCGGGTTTCAACCCGACATGTTGGACTATAAACCAACCTACATCGTATTTGGGATCACGTTGATGGCAGACTTATCTGAATTTTCTTTAATCCAACGCTACTTTGAAACACTCAGCTCCCAACGTAACGATGTATTGTTAGGCATCGGTGATGATTGCGCTTTACTGCAATGCCCCGCCGACATGCTTATTGCGGTGTCAATTGATACCTTAGTTGAAAATATTCATTTTTTTGCCGATGTTGACCCAGAACATTTAGGTTATAAAAGTCTGGCGGTAGGTCTTAGTGATTTAGCTGCGATGGGTGCTCAACCAGCTTGGTTTACCTTGGCTTTAACGCTTCCCGAAGTGAATGAAAACTGGTTAAAGGGCTTTTCTCAAGGTTTAGCTACATTAGCAAAAGAACATAATATTCAATTGGTCGGCGGTGATACAACACGTGGTCCACTCACTATTAGCATTCAAGTTCATGGTTTTGTTCGACCAGAAAATGCCTTACGACGAAGTGGTGCTTATATTGGTGATTTAATCTATGTGACCGGAACACTGGGTGATGCCGGTGCAGCCTTGCAGTTACATTTACAGCAGTGGAATAACTCGTTGTTGAATGTTGAAGATAAAACCTATCTTCGCCAAAGATTAGAAAAACCCACGCCAAGACTTGAAATCGGCCAACAATTAGTGGGTCTTGCTTCTGCAGCGATTGATATCTCTGATGGTCTATTAGCAGATTTAGGTCATATCCTCGATAAAAGCGGTGTTGGTGCTAGACTCGATCTAGCAAAATTACCATTATCACTAGCCATGTCAAAAGTGGATAGAACAACGGCTGAACGATTTGCCTTACAATCGGGTGATGACTACGAACTGTGTTTTACCGTGCCGCCACAATATTTTTCACAAATTGAACAACGCTTCAAAGATCAATGTACTCTCATTGGTACCATTACCGATGATGATGGTATTTATTTTATTGACAATAATGATGCGTTGATTGCATTAAAAGGTACTGGTTATGAGCACTTCCCCGTCTAAGATTACATTTCGAGAGTTACTCAAACGTCCAGCTTGTTTTCTAGGGTTAGGTTTTGGCTCGGGTTTAGCACCTAAAGCACCAGGTACCTTTGGTACATTAGCCGCTGTGCCGATTTATTGGATGATGCAAGATTTACCTTTAGCATTATATCTAGCCATAGTCGTTGTCGCATTTATAGCTGGTATTTGGATTTGTCAGAAATCAGCTGATTGGTTACGACAAAATGATCCTTCAGCGGTAGTCTGGGATGAAATTGTTGGTTATTTAATTACCATGATTGCAGCGCCTGCGGGTTGGCAGTGGATGGTGCTCGGTTTTGTTTTATTCCGATTTTTCGATATTTTAAAACCATGGCCAATTAATCTTGCTGATAAAGCCATTCACGGTGGATTAGGAATAATGGTTGATGATGTGATTGCTGGTATATTTGCATTGGCCTGTCTGCAATGGATATATCTAGTCTTTCCGACAATTGAATTTTAGAATTAACTTTTTGCAAATATCTAAAAAATAAGGCACTGTTAACAGCGATCACATTTGAAAAGGATTTTCAATATGAACGCAAAAGGATTCACGCTCATTGAATTATTGGTAGTTATTAGCATTATCGCGATTTTGGCATCACTTGCAGTGCCTTCATTCTCCGACATCATTCGCAGGCAAAAAAGCAGCGGCGAAGCCAATGTTTTATTTTCTCTGGTTTATCTGGCTAGAAGTGAAGCTATTAAACGCAACAGTGTTGTTACTATTTGTAAAAGTAATAATGCTGACCAGTGTAGTGGTAATTGGTCTGATGGTTGGATAGTATTTCAAGATGACGATAAGGATGGTAGTCGCGGTACCGGAGAGATTTTGATTTCATCAGGCACGATTGGCAATGACTATCAACTTAGCTGGTCAGCTTTTGGCTCAAATAACTATATTCGATTTACAGCCCAAGGTTTGACGCTGTCACAGAATGGCACATTTAAATTATGCCCTAGCGACGATGATGTTAGATTTGCTAGAGCAGTGGTGATTAGCAAGACTGCACGAGTTAGGTTACCTAAAGATACCGATAGTGATGGTATTTATGAGGATGTGAGCGGTAATGCATTGACGTGTGATTTAAGTTGAGTATAAAGTCTGAGGAACTTTACTTCTTCCAGCAATCGGCTCCGCCAGTAGCTGAATAAACATCCCCAGCACTAGAAACTGTAAGAGTGAATGTTCCACAGCTATCTCCCACTTGTGCGCTACCTGCCCGAATAGCAGCTGTAATCGTGTAGTTTGTTGATGCCGGTGCTGGTGTTGCAAGTGCTATTGTATAGTATGGTGATTTAGTTGCATCAAATGCAGTACCAAAATTTAGGCCGGTAGCGGTTAAATCAGATGTGAATGTTGCGTGATTTGCTCGCCACTTTTCTTCAGCAAGTTGGACCAATAAGATATTAGCTTTTGCATCAGCTCTTCTAGCTCGTTTCACATAGTCCTGATAAGAAGGTAAGGCGATAGCGGCTATAATGCCGATGACAGCGACTACAATCATTAATTCAATTAATGTAAAACCTTTATTTTTATTGATATTCATTTCTCATCACCCATATTGACATTTTATTAGTTGAAACAATAGACTAAATATTAACAAAGATCATTATAAAAGTATGACTAAATGCACATATATTGAATAGATTATGAGTATTCCACTATGAAAATCTGTTATAACAGCGCTATAATTCATATTAGTAATATACTAAGGAATTAATAATGATAGCTCATCAAAAACAAATTGGATTTACATTGATCGAGCTGATGATAACGATTGTGGTTTTAGCTGTTTTAGTAGCTATTGCCTTGCCCTCATTTCAATCTATTATAGAAAAAAGACGATTGGTTGGGGCCGCAGACAATCTGTATGCCGATTTGCAATACGCAAGATCGGAAGCTATTAAGCAAAACAAAATCATTACGTTCCAATTCAGTACTGGTGCCAATTGGTGTTACGGAATAGATGATAATGCGGCAGGTTGTGATTGCACGGCTGTTACAGGGGCGTCAAATTGTACCGTTGTTGCAGGGAAAAATGCTGGTGTTGATGAGAATGTTGAAAAAATTGTTCTAGCGACAGCTTATAAGAATGTACTGCTATCTGTAAATGCAATAGCGTCACCATTTACCATTGACCCTAGACAGGGAATCCCGACTGATGATGGTACCTTTACATTTAGCATTAACGGTCAATCTAAAACAGTTAGCTTAAATACTGTCGGACGAGTAAAGGTGGATTAATGTTATGACCCTCTCCCGAAAACAATCAGGTATTACACTAATCGAACTAATGGTCGCGATGATTTTAGGTCTTTTAGTGTCAGGTGCCATTATCACTATTTTCATTACAAATGTTAAGTCTGCAACTGAAAATATAAAAATGATTCATTTAAATCAGGAACTCCGGGCAGTAATTGGGTTTATGTCTGATGAAATAAAACGTGCCGGTTATTCGGCAAGTAGTGATGAGGGTTATATGGGGGCTTGGAGTACTGCAACTGCAGGTTGTATTATCTACGCTTATGATCAAAATGGTGACGGAAGTGCTTATGCCGCGGGCACAGACCGACTCGGTTTTAAGTTGGATAATGGTATTATTAAATGGGGAAAAAGTGTTACTTCATGTACTTTACCCGCGGCAAATTGGCAGCCTTTGACAGATACAGGTATAGCCAATATTACAGTGTTCACAATTACAGCCCCATTGATAGTTGCAGGGACACTTAATATACGACAAATAACGGTAACAATAACAGGCGAAACAACTCTTAAGCCTGGAACCGCGACTAGAACAATTACTGAAACGATTCGTGTCAGAAATGAAGATGATACATAAGGTGAACATTATGAAAAACAGCCTAAAAAGTGTTTATAAGTATCAAAAAGGTGCAGCTGTATTAATGATCTCTGTTGTAATATTGATTGCAGTGACGATTGTAATTATTTATGCAGCTCGTGTGGGGTTACTGGACCAAAAAATATCTGGTAATGAATACCGACATAAACAAGCTTTTGCAATGGCTGAGGCTGGAATGGAGCAAGCCGGCTCGTTTTTGCGGGAAAATCCAGTACTACATGATGGTAACGTCGCTGATGGTTGGGTGACGTGCGTGGGTAGTACCGCTATTTTCCCTTGTGATATTGCTGGTGTAACGCAGGTTTTTGCAACGGTAGTAACGGGAACAAGTATTGCCTCCTCAGTTCCTACATCCCTAGTTGGAAGTCAGGCCTTTTTAGTACTAACAGCATCAGGCACTACCGCTATTGGTGCTGGTGTGAGCGACGATAATACAGGCGCGGCTATTGCACAAGTTAGTTACGCTAAGACATCATTGCTCACTCCAGGAAGCATTCCACCGCTGATGATACCTAGTGGAACATTGAGTGGTAACTTTAATATCGTTCCGGATCCAAATGGCGGTGGCCCAGGTGTTCCAATTTCAATCTGGGCTAAAGATACTTTAGGAGCTGGATCAGGTAACTGGAAGACCTGCGATCATGGTGAATATAAAGATGGTGGTTCAGTGTGTACTGATACCAAAGGTGATGGTGAGTCAGGTGCAGCAGCATGGTTAGCTTGTAGTTGCGATAAAGAAAGAAGCAATAAAACCAACTTACAATCCGATGTAGTGCTCTATAGTGCAGCAGACTTTCCTGATTCTCCTTTTGCCTATGTCTTTGGTGCTGGCTCTACGATAACCGCCGCGGAACTTACACTGTTAAAAGCTGAAATTAAAGCAAGAGCGGAAGCGACTGGACTGTTATTACCTAACTGCAATAATTTGCAAACGCAGGTTAACGCTCTTAATCGACCTGCTTTAGTTTGGATTGATGGTGATTGCGCTACAGGCGCTGGATCCACCATAGGTAGTAGAGCTCGGCCCGTTATTTTAGTCGTGGATGGTGATTTAACCATTAATGCTAATAGTGAGTTTTGGGGCATTGTTATCGGTTTAGGTGACTTTTCTCTAAATGGTGGCCCGGTGATTCATGGCTCTGCCATTTCTGAAAACTCCGCTACATTAACTAACGGTACGTATTATCAAGTTTATGATGAAGCTGTATTTAGTAATCTCCGAGACGATACTGTAAATACAGACATTGCTAAGGTAGCATATAGTTGGCGCGACTTTACACCATAAGCTATAGTCTTAATGGAGACGATATGATGAAAATAAAATTAAGTATCAAAGGCTTTGGTCTTATTGAAGTAATGGTTGCTCTAGTTATTCTGGCAGTTGGGATTTTAGGAATTTCAAAACTGCAAGGTACCCTGATTCGAAATAGCTCAGATGCCAATCAAAGAGCAGTAGCCTTGTCTATTGCGCAACAAAAAATAGATGACTTGAAAAGTTTTGCCAAACTCACAGTTGGAACCGCTACAGATACTGTTCCTGATACTTGGGTGCCAGGCATTAGCCCTAATCTGTTGGCATTTGCTCATATTTCAAATAATAAAGGTGGCACGATAGGACAAGCCGATGCAACAACCCCATTTCCGCTTACTGTTGGGGGGATTTCCTATTTATTGAGTTGGAATGTAGCCAACTACTACTATACCGGGGCACCACTTTTGCCAACTACTCCGGTGCCCGCAGGGACGGATATTGATTTTAAGCAAGTAGCGATTAATGTTACATGGACAGCTGAAAATGGTACTTCTCAGAATATTGTACTTAATACAGTGATTGACTCATACGCACCATCATTAACAGCTTTGGCTAATAATTCAAGTACAGGCGGCATACCACCTCGCGCTGGTTACACGCCAGAATTAGCCCCTGATGTAATTGATATTTCTGTGGATACGGGGAATGGAACAAAGCGGCAGACAAGTAAGCCTTTACCTGATGCAGTTAAAACAGGTGCGGACTCAAATACATTAGTTACATTTGACGTTATTTCATATTTTCAAGACGGAGCGGATTTTTTTGAGAAGCGTCAAGAGGAATTTCAGACTGTCGATTGTACCTGTAAATTATCTGCTTCAGCTGGCTTAGGCTACCCTCCAGGCCATGTTGTCTGGGATGAATCAGTGAATGATCGTTATGATACCGTTGGTAATTTAATTAGCAAAGCTACAGCAACTCAAACAGGTAATGCCAATGCTGTTGATGATACCTGTACTGTATGTTGTAGAGATCATCATGATAATACAGCTTCTGCTGTTAAGTATGTTGCTGGTACAACAAGCGGCGATCATGTCCATTATAAAGCTACTGGTGCTGTAGCAACTGCGAATACTGATTACGTTGAATCTTGTCGATTTAAACGTATTGATGGCGTAATGCGTGTATTTCAGGATTGGAATTTGTTAGCTATGACGGTTGTAAACAGAAATGATATTGCGGATGGTCAACCGCTTCAAACTCAATATACCGCATATGTAGAACAGCTTGTTAAAGATAAAGTCGAAGGTACAACGGCTGCAGTAAAACCGCCGTTACGAACACCAATTACTACAACAATGGGCACGAAACAACAATTGGAAAGTAGGGGGGTTTATATCGATCAAGTTTACGATACTGTTGGAAGTCCGAGTAATGCATATGCAACTTATGTTACGAATAGTGGCAATTTGAATCGCTTAGAAAGGATTCCTTTTACCGAGGTGAATTTAACGTTACTCTCAGTCTGGAGCTCATCAATTCCCGCTAATGCTTCGATTACCAATGAGCCCGTGGCAACCGTTGCTGATCCAGTTACAAATTATTATGGCACATACAGTCGCGGTTGGATGGATGCCAAAGCTGTGGCGACGCCAGCAACAAACATTACTGCAACGATACGAAATAATAATGATGGGATAACGCAAATTACTTCTCGTCCAACAGCAACTTATACCAATGTTAGTGATGTTGTGGAGATTAATATAAATGGGCCTGTTGCTGTAATCCCAAGAACTATATCGGGTACCTATGCTATTACGTTCCCATTAGGCAGTACTAGTGCGCCATCCATAACGATCACAGGCGGTGGAACATGCATACTGCCGGGCTCCCCAGGTAATACTTATCAATGTAGCGTTACTTCTACGTGGGTAGGAACGGTTCAGATAAATGTGGCAGTGACAACGGGGAGTCCTACAAAAAGATGTACAGGTGCATCTGCTGTATACTCTGGGTCAGCGTCAGCTGGCAACTTAACACATAACTTTGCATCATTTTCTTGTAATTAAAGGTGTAGTAAAAGAATCAATGTGGACCAATGGGGTCAGGTTGAATTGATATCTAATTGAATCTGATAAACCATATTTGGAATAAAAAGGCCTCGATATACAGTTATATCGAGGCCTTTTGTTTTGCGGAACTGCAGATTAGTTAAACTTAGTCACCAAAACTAGCTTGGTATCGTGTGTCGAATTCTTCAGCGGTAAAGTGATGATTTTGTGTGCCATGCTGTTCAATTTTAATCGCGCCCAATAAAGAAGCAATTCTACCTGTAGTTTCCCAGTCTTTACCATGCATGATGCCGTGGATTAAACCGGCACGATAGGCATCACCACAACCTGTTGGATCGGCTAACTGCTGAGCTTTAGCGCAGGGAATATCGAGACGTTTACCTTCAGTGTAGATATGTGATCCTTCTGCACCACGAGTAATAATCAGGGCTTCAACATGTTTTGCGATTTCGGCTGGTGATAAGCCCGTACGATCTTGAAATAGCTGGGCTTCGTAGTCATTCAATGCGATATAGCTTGCTTGCTCAGCAAACTTCATTAAGTCAGTACCATCAAACATCGGTAAGCCTTGGCCTGGATCAAATATGAAAGGAATACCTGCTTCATGCAATTGTTGGGCGTGTTGAATCATGCCATCACGACCATCTGGTGCGACTATTGCCAGTTTAATATCTTTTGCTTCTTTAATATGTGTTTCATGAGCTAAGCTCATAGCACCAGGGTGAAAGGCGGTAATTTGATTGTCATCCATATCGGTTGTGATAAATGCTTGGGCGGTATAGTTGCCGTCCTTCACATGTACGTGGCGACGGTTAATGCCATGTTTATCCATCCATGTTGCATAGCTAGCAAAATCACTACCGACGGTGCCCATTGGCACGGGGTCATCGCCTAAAAGCATTAAGTTATAGGCGATATTACCTGCACAGCCACCAAATTCACGTCGCAGATTGGGTACAAGAAATGCTACGTTTAACATGTGTACTTTGTCTGGAAGAATATGGTTTTTGAATTGGTCTGGAAACACCATAATGGTGTCATAGGCAAATGAGCCACAAATTAACGCTGACATAAGGTTATCCTTAAGGTTTAGTTTGATAATGTTGGGTTACGTTGTTAGTAGGTAAGTATTTTAATCTCGCATGTTGGACTGAAGTCCAACCTACTTGGTATATTTTTGTCTGTGGATTAGCATTTTAACTCTAATTGAAGGACTAAAGTCTAACCTACGTAATATTTTTTCCTTGGGTGTTAAGTTGGTTTTGGTCGGTGCTAATAGTGAGTTCGCCATTTAAAAAAGCTTGTAAATGATGGCCAACTATTTCCTTACGCCATCCTTGTAATAATGGTATATCTGTTTCACCTGCCACCATATGTTCGACATCTTTACGAGAGGCTACGGCCACAGGGGCAATTTCTTGTTCAATACAATATTTTCTGAGCAAAGACATCAATGCATCAACAATTGAATCTTGATGAGGAGTGAGCGGTTGGGTCTTTTTGACTGTCGGCCACTGCTCTTTTGGTAAGGCTTTCGCTGCCGCTATTTCTGCCAGTAACTCTTTGCCGTGTCGATTGATTGTATTGGCCTCTAGACCGCGAATTAGGCTGAATTTATCTAATGATTCGGGTGCTAATTTAGCCAAATCGAGCAAGACATCATCTTTTAAGATCCAGCGGCGAGGGCGATTTGATGCCACTGCTCGTTGTTCACGCCATGCGGCTAAGCGTTGTAAGATAGCCAATTGAACACCTTTTAGACGACCAAAGCCTTTTACTTTTCGCCACATGGTTTCCGGCTTAACGAGATATGTCTCGATGCTAGTCAAAATAGCAAAATCATCATCTAGCCAATGCGTGCGTTTTTTATCGGCGAGTTGTTGGCTAAGTAGTTTGTAAACATCACGTAAGTAACGGACATCATCTGCTGCGTAGTCAATTTGATCTGGATCTAAGGGGCGTTTAGTCCAATCTGTGCGTGAATGCGCCTTATCTAAGTCGACATCGATACACATTTTGACGAGGTTGCCATATCCAATTTGATCGCCATAACCTAATACCGTGGCGGCAAGTTGAGTATCAAAGACATTGGTTGGTAGTTCATTTCTAATGAGATATAACAGTTCAAGATCTTGTCTGGCCGCGTGAAATACAACTGCGATATCAGGATTATAGATAAGATCTAATATAGGTGTTAAGTCACTAAGTGCTATAGGATCGATACATGCAATAGTATTCTCAGTGGCGACTTGAATCAGGCATAATTGGGGTGAATAAGTCTTTTCACGTAAGAATTCAGTATCAACTGTCATCCATGTGGTGTGAGCAATTTGTTGGCAAAAGCTACTGAGTTCAGCGGCGGTATCGATGTATTGAACTGTCATTATTAAGAAAGTCTTACTGAAAATAAAAGGTACAGTATAACTGCTTTAATAAATGCTGGCCTTCGCTAGAAAATATTATTGCACCAATAATCGAAAATCACTGTTGTTTAAGCTTTTTTTCGATGTCGTGTTGATCAAAAGGCCAGCCGATATCACTATTATCAGGAAACTGGACTACTGGTATACGAATACCATAACGTGCAACAAGTTGATCATCATCGCCAATTTCAGTAGGCGTTATGGTGAGTTGATGTTGTTGGGCTAACGTTTGTAATATGGCGTCAGCTAGTTCACAAAGATGGCAGCCTGCGGTGGTATAGAGTATGAGCGTCGTCATTTTTCTAATAAGCGCGGTATAAGATCAATAAAGTTACAGGGGCGATGGCGAGCATCGAGTTGTTCTCTTAAAATATCATTCCAGCCTGTCTTACATGCACCGCTAGAACCAGGTAGGCAGAAAATAAAGGTACCATTTGCCACACCACCAAGGGCTCGAGATTGAATGGTGGATGTTTTAATAGTTTGAAAGGAAATCTGACGAAACAACTCACCAAAACCTTCGATCTCTTTATCAAGTAATACTTTTACCGCTTCGGGTGTACCGTCGCGACCGGTCAAACCTGTTCCACCCGTAGTAATGACGGCATGGACTTCTGGATCAGCAATCCACTGCGAAATAATGGCCCGGATTTGATAGGTATCATCAGGGACTATTTGTTGCGCGGCAAGAATGTGATCTGCGCTTAATATCCCTTCGCGGAGAACTTTACCCGATGTATCGTTATCTAAGGTGCGGGTGTCGGATACGGTAAGTAAAGCAATGTTGATTGGGATGAAGCTACGTTCCATAATATATAACTCAGCATGATAAGCAGATGTAGCAGTATAATCGGGCTATGTCTTGTGGTCTATTATTAACGAAGGATATTAATTATGAAAAAATTATTATTAGTTGCAGCAATAAGTATCAGTTTAGCGGGTTGTGCTGCGAATGACCCAAATCAACGGGCTAAAACGGGTGCTGCTGTCGGTGCTGTTGCTGGTGCTTTATTGGGACATTCAATTAGAAACGATAAAGAAGGTTTACTTATCGGTACGGCTGTAGGTGCAATGGCTGGTGCAGGTGTTGGACATTACATGGATAATCAACAACAAGAAATGGAAGCAGCATTAGCATCTGAACAAGCAGCACATAATATTGAAGTGCAACGCTTGCAGGATGAAAGTCTGAAGATTGATGTATCGAGTGAGATCTCCTTTGATTTTGGCAGCGCAGCATTAAAATCGTCGTTTATGTCCACCTTAATGAAAGTATCTGATATTTTAGAACGCTATCCAAATACGGTTGTTCATGTGGTGGGCCATACGGACAGTGTTGGTTCAGATAGCTATAATATGCAGCTTTCGCAACAACGGGCTGCATCTGTAGTCAATTATTTTGCTTCTAGAGGTATTCCATCTGATCGTCTCGTAACTGTAGGTCGAGGTGAGACGGAACCGAGAGCAACTAACGATACTGAAGCCGGTCGTCAATTAAATCGTCGAGTAGAAATATATGTCAAACCCATCATCGAAGGGCAAGAATCAAAAGCATTCCAAACACCGCAAAGTAGTCAGTACTAATAATGATCGTAGTACCAGCAATTCATCACGTAACGATCTGATTTTTGGTTTACACGCAATACAGGCAGCACTTGAGATGCCTGTAACGCGTGTGACCGAAGTCTGGTTGTCAGAAGAACGTCATGATGATCGCATTGCAGCGATTGTTGAAGCCGCTAAGCCGCACGATATTTCAATTCACAAAGTGGATAGTGACCATTTAGACGAAATGGCACCAGATGCTAGGCACCAAGGTGGTGTCGCACGCTGTACGCCATTACGTGATTTAGATGAAATAGATCTAGATAAAATATTGGATGATCTTAAAGGTAACCCATTTTTACTGGTTTTAGATGGTGTACAAGATCCTCATAATTTAGGTGCTTGTATGAGATCAGCTGAAGCCGCTGGTGCTCATGCTGTTATTGCACCTAAAGATCGTGCTTCAAGTTTAACCAGTACTGCGTTAAAAGTATCAAGTGGTGCTGCTGAGCGTTTACCCTTTATACAAGTGACTAATTTGGCCCGAGTTTTGCGCGATTTGCAAGCGCGTGGCGTTTGGGTCGTTGGCACATCGGGTGAAAGTGAAGTGTCACTTTATGAAGCCGACTTGAAAGGGCCTTTAGCCATTGTACTTGGCGCTGAGGGCCGCGGTATTAGACGTTTGACTCGTGAGTGTTGCGATCATGTCATGTATATCCCTATGCAAGGCGGAGCGGAAAGTTTGAATGTTTCAGTGGCGGCTGGTGTTTGTTTATTTGAAGCATTTAGACAACGTAACTTGTGATTATGTAACAACATAACGTAAAATTATCGATTGCCTTTGGTTTAGTTAAATATTGGCAAAACTCCTTGCCTCGAACAATGGGGCTGTATAAACCGTGAGGAGCTCTTATGAGACATTACGAAATCGTGTTTCTGGTCCACCCTGATCAGAGTGAACAAGTACCTGCAATGGTTGAAAAATACCAGCAGATCTTAACAAGCAATGGTGGTGTTGTGCATCGCTTCGAAGACTGGGGCCGCCGTCAATTGGCTTACCCAATCAATAAAATTCATAAAGCACACTACATTTTAATGAATGTGGAATGTGGTATTGAACAATTGAATGAAGTTACTACTGCTTTCCGTTTCAATGACGCCGTTATTCGTAATCTTGTCGTATCTACTGATGGAGCGGTTACAGAACCTTCTCCTATGATGCGTAAAGATGAAGAAGAAAAACCGCGTAGACGCGATAACGCTTAAAACCCAAGGAGCATACAATGGCACGTTTTTTTAGACGTAGAAGATTTTGTCGCTTCACCGCTGAAGGTGTTAAGCAAATCGATTATAAAGATGTAACTTTATTGAAAAATTACATCACGGAAACAGGAAAAATTGTTCCTAGTCGTATTACAGGTACTAAAGCACGTTACCAACGTCAGCTTTCAACATGTGTGAAACGTGCGCGTTTCCTAGCGTTGATTCCTTACTGTGACATGCATAAGTAAAAACGTATTGTTATCCAAAACATCGAATCGAAATAAAGCGTAAAAAATGTTGCAGAGTATTGCATTATTTTCAATGCAAGGTCGCTGGAAAGCTGCTGGTGTTATTGCATTACTTTCGGTTGCCGCTTTGATGTTACCGCCCTTTAGCTATTTAGCGAGTGGGGTTATTGTCCTATGTACTTTACGTATGGGGCCAAAAGAAGGAATGAAGATCGTTGCAGCGACCACAGCATTGTTTGCATTAATAGCTGGGCTGTTGCTAGATAAGCTCTTTATATCTGGATTGTTTTTAATATCAAGTTGGTTGCCAATTTTCGGCGCTAGTTGGGTATTGGGTTATACACGGTCGTTGGCTATGAGTTTATTAGCTACGACAGGCTTAGGCATAATGGTTGTTTTAGGTATTTATTTAGTATTACCTGACCCTGTTATGTGGTGGCAACAGTTAATTGAACCGCTTGCGGCGACTTTAGCTGAGCAGCCAGGTTGGCAGTTTGATCAAGCACAAACGCAAGCGATAGTATTGAATTTATCAGGCATGATGACCGGTTTAATGGCAGCAGGTCTGACTCTCAATATTATGTTGGGTTTGTTGATTGGCCGGTCATGGCAAGCTAAATTGTATAATCCTGGTGGTTTTGCAAGTGAGTTTCAACAGCTTCGACTTGGCAAGTCTGCTGCGATATTGACTATCGTCATGATGGTGGTGACGGCATTCCCTTTGGGTGATAGTGTGGCAATATTGCGAGCGTGTTTGCCTGTGCTGTTGGTTGTATTTACTTTGCAAGGATTGTCAGTGGTGCATGCCATTGTCAAACAACAACAAAGACAGTCATTTTGGTTGGTAGCCGTATATGTGTTACTGCTTGTGATGATGCCGCAGATGGCGGTGTTACTCACAATAATAGGTGTTTTGGAGCAATGGTTTAATTTTCGTCGACTTTCATTTGGAAGCGGCGAGTGACTTTAAAGAGCAGTGTTTCACTGCGAATGAGGGTAGAACGATGCAAGTAATTTTGCTAGAAAAAATGCAGAAGCTTGGAAACCTAGGTGATGAAGTTTCAGTTAAAGCTGGCTTTGGACGTAATTTCCTAGTGCCTAAAGGTAAAGCTTTATCTGCAAACAAACGCAACAGAGAAATCTTTGAAGCGCGTCGTGCAGATCTTGAAGCTGCCGCAGCTAAATTGCAGGGTGAAGCTGAAGTACGTAAAGCTAAACTAGTTAAGGCTGGTGATGTAAACATCATGGCTAATGCTGGTATCGAAGGCAAGTTGTTTGGTTCAGTTGGCGCATCAGATATAACTGATGTATTAAATGCCGCTGGTGCTGATATTGACCGCAATGAAGTACGCCTTCCTGAAGGTCCATTACGTCATACAGGTGAATACGATATTACTATTCAACTGCATGCTGATGTCTTTGCTATTGTTAAAGTAAATGTAACATCTGAAGCTCAATTGCAAGCGCAAGCTGAAGCTGAAGAGAACAATAAAGCAAGAGCAAAAGCGTTGGAAGAAGCTGAAGCAATTGCAAAAGCTCAAGAAAACGAAGCATAAAAAGTAAAACCAATGGAGCTGAGTTAATCTCGGCTCCATTACCTAATTTTAGTTAAACTATGTTTCTATCAATCAAGTAGTTTAGCTGTCCAAAAATAATGTGGGTAAACACGACTGGGTGACTGCTGTGGATGATGATTTGAACTATCCTGAATCCTATACGGATATGGCGACACAAACACTCAAAATCCCGCCTCATTCCATTGAAGCCGAGCAATCTGTGCTGGGTGGTCTAATGCTTGATAATACTAGTTGGGAGAAAGTGGCTGACTTATTAGTCGACCATGATTTCTATCGCCGTGATCATCAGCTTATTTTTCGTGGTATTGCTGCATTATTTGAAAAATCACACCCTGTTGACGTCATCACCTTAGCTGAATGGCATGACACCCGTGGCGAACTTGATCAGGTCGGTCAATTAGCTTATTTGGGCATGTTAGCTCGCAATACGCCGAGTGCAGCCAATATTGTCGCCTACGCATCTATTGTCCGTGAGCGTTCAATCCTCCGTCAGCTTATCGCCATTGGCACTACTATCTCGAATGATGCGTTTAATCCTGAGGGTCGTAGCAGTGAACAGATGCTGGACCAAGCAGAACGTCAAGTCTTTGAAATTGCTGAAAAAGGCGCAAAACGAAGTGGTGGTTTTATTCAGGTAAAAGAAGTGCTGAGTAAAGTTGTTGATCGGATTGATACCTTATTTGAAAATGATAGCCCTATTACCGGCCTTTCAACTGGATTCACCGATTTTGATATGCAAACTTCTGGTTTACAACCTGCTGATTTAGTTATTGTCGCTGGCCGACCTTCGATGGGGAAAACCACATTTGCGATGAATTTAGCTGAGAATGCGGCTATCAAAAGCAAGCAACCAGTTGCAGTATTTAGTATGGAAATGCCGGCAGATGCACTTGCAATGCGGATGTTGTCATCACTCGGACAAATTGATCAACACCGTCTGCGTACGGGTCGTTTGAATGATGATGATTGGCCACGTTTAACATCTGCTATCGCTTTATTGAATGAGGCCCCGTTATTTATTGATGATACGCCTGCCTTGTCGGTAACTGAATTACGTGCGCGAGCCCGCCGTTTGAAACGAGAACATGGACTCAGCTTAATCGTGATCGATTATATTCAATTGATGCAAGGTAGTGGTAAGGCTGGCGAGAATAGGACTACGGAAGTTTCTGAGATATCACGATCGCTCAAAGCCTTAGCAAAAGAGCTTTCAGTACCGGTGATCGCTTTATCACAGCTCAATCGAAGTTTAGAGCAAAGGCCCAATAAACGCCCAATAATGTCAGATTTACGTGAGTCAGGAGCGATTGAGCAAGATGCGGATTTAATCGTATTTATCTATCGTGATGAAGTATATAACGAAGATTCAACCGATAAAGGTAAGGCTGAGATCATTATTGGTAAACAGCGTAATGGTCCTATTGGAACTGTGGCGCTAACTTTCCAAGGCAAATACACTCGTTTTGAGAATTTTGCTTATCAAAACTATGATGATTATGGCGAGCATTAATCGTGTCGTCTTATCCTGTCGCTCATATCAATTTAGCTGCACTGCAACATAATTTTCAGCGAGTAAAACAACTTGCTCCAAATAGTAAAATTATGTCGGTTATTAAAGCTGATGCCTATGGGCATGGCGCAATTCAAGTTGCACAAGCACTGCACGACAGCGATGGTTTTGCTGTGGCGAGATTATCTGAAGGTCTGCGATTACGTGCTGCTGGGATTCAACAACCGATTGTTATTCTAGAAGGCGTGAATTCCATTGCCGATTTGCAGACCGCAGCTGACAATTTTTTATCAATAGTCTTTCATCATGCTTCCCAATTGGAATTAATCGCGACAGTGCGACTGACTAGACCATTAACATTTTGTTGGTTGATGGTTGAAACGGGCATGCATCGTTTAGGCTTAAGTACCGATCAAATAGAGGGTGCTTTAAACGTTTTAAACACAAGTCCCAATATCATTGGCGAGGCGGGTTTGATGAGTCACTTTGCCAATTCGGACTTAGTGGGTGACCCAAGAAATCAACAACAATTAGATCTACTCATGGATTCTGCTCAGCAGTATGGGTTAGAGACTTGTATGGCTAATTCAGCTGCGATAATGTCTATTGAGGCAAGTCACGGTGATTGGGTGCGTCCAGGCATCATGCTCTATGGTGCTTCACCTTTTGAGGATAAAACAGCCCAAGATTTAGATTTAAAGTCAGTGATGATGCTAAAGTCTGAATTGATCGCCATGCACACGTTACAGGTTGGCGATAACGTGGGCTATGGCGGCACTTGGATTGCAGATAAACCAGGTCGCATTGGTATTGTTAGCATAGGTTATGGTGATGGTTATAGTCGTCATCTGTCGAATGTTGGTTCGGTAGTGATTCATCAGCAAAAAGTACAAGTAGTAGGTCGAGTCTCGATGGATATGATTGCGATTAATTTATCAAATGTGAGTGATGTTTGCGTCGGTGATACGGTCATTATGTGGGGCAATGATTTATTAACAGTGGATGATATGGCTGTTCAAGCTAATACTATTTCCTACGAATTATTGTGCCAATTAAACGAACGTGTAAAAAGAGAGTATCACCATGGCTAAACCTAAGCGCGTCTATCGCTGCAAAGAATGTGGTGGGGAAACGCCGCAGTGGGGGGGGCGTTGTGCTGAATGTGGTGCATGGAATAGTTTGGAAGAAGAAATTCAGGCTCCTGCATCAGCAACTAGTCAATCTACTATTAGCCGTCACACAGGTTATGCTGGTGAGCAAAAAAATCAGGTTCAATCTTTAAGCGAAGTAACATCAGAACAAGCGGTACGTTGGACAACCGGCTTAGGTGAACTTGACCGCGTTTTAGGTGGTGGATTAGTGACAGGTTCGGTGGTGCTAATTGGTGGCGATCCTGGAATCGGAAAATCAACCTTATTATTGCAAGCAATGGCGATAATGGCTAAAAAGAGTGGTGTGAGTCCTTTATATATTAGCGGTGAAGAATCCTTACAGCAGATTCGTTTACGTGCTGAACGTTTGCAGCTGGAAAATGCGCCACTGGACTTGATGGCAGAGACACACGCTGAACAGATGATTGCCACAGCGCATGCACGAAAACCGCAAGTTATGGTGATTGACTCCATTCAAACAGTTTTCACTGAGCTTTTACAATCAGCCCCCGGGACCGTTGCCCAAGTGAGAGAAAGTGCGGCGCAATTAGTTCGTTTTGCTAAGTCTAGTGGTACAACACTGATTTTAGTGGGTCATGTTACCAAACAAGGAGCCTTAGCTGGTCCACGGGTATTAGAACATATGGTCGATACCGTGTTGTATTTTGAGGGTGATACCTCCAGCCGATTCAGAATATTACGGGCTGTCAAAAATCGTTTTGGCGCGATCAATGAACTTGGTGTATTCGCGATGACGGAACTTGGATTAAAAGAGGTAAGTAATCCTTCTGCAATTTTCTTGTCGCGCGGTGAAGCGGCGCTTGCTGGCAGTGTCGTGACCGTAATCAGAGAAGGTAGTCGCCCAATGTTGGTAGAAGTTCAGGCATTGGTTGATGATAGTCCTTTGGGGAACCCACGACGTGTGTCGGTAGGATTAGAACAGAACCGTTTAGCTATGTTATTAGCAATTTTGCATCGACACGGGGGTATTACCTGCAACGATCAAGACGTGTTTATCAATGTGGTGGGCGGGGTGAAGCTGAGTGAAACGGGAGCTGACTTAGCAGTATTAGCGGCCGTGCTATCGAGTTTGAGAAATAAAGCCGTACCGCAAGATTGGGTATTGTTTGGTGAAGTAGGGTTGACGGGGGAAATCAGGCCTGTGCAAGCAGGTGAAGAGCGGATTCATGACGCAGCCAAACATGGCTTTAGTCATGCGATTGTGCCTGTAGCAAACGCGCCTCGCAAACCTATTAAAGGAATTAAGGTAACGGCGGTGAAACATCTATCCGATGCAATTTCAGCGCTATTGGATCAATGATGCTAACTCTCGATGTAACAATGTTTCATCGCCCAGATTAAGTTCGACCAGTCGTTTTAAATGACTAATGCTTTCTAAATCTATATTTTTACAAGTAAAGCCGATAGCCCCGTCATCTATATGAGCCACTGCGGCTGACATTTTTATAACGAGCTGTGCATTTTCAAGTAGTAGGTCGATCTGGTATTTATCTGTAAGATGTCCACGCCAGCCATCAGGTTTGGAAATTAAAATACCGTTTAGCGAAACATCCAATACGCCACAGTTTAAGTGTAACTCACCTTTTTCTGCATGAATGTGAGCTTGGGCGTGAAATGGAATACGGCTAAAATTGCGCCGCTCATCAGTGGTAACATTTGTCATGTTGCTCTCCATGATAGATTAAACTGATATTAATATTTTATACTAAAAGGATCAAGCCATGTTGTGGGTTAAAGCGTTCCATATAATTTTTGTAATAACTTGGTTTGCAGCGCTTTTTTATCTGCCAAGATTATTCGTTTATCACGCCATGTGTGATGACAAAACAGGAAGTGAACGTTTTAAAATTATGGAGCGGAAACTCTATCGCGGTATTATGACACCAAGCGCAGTATTGACGGTATTATTCGGCGTATGGCTGTTAAGTTTTTATTCTTTAGATCAACTTATGATATTGCATTGGTTGCACGCTAAACTGGCATTGGTTTTATTATTGCTTGCCTATCATGGCTATTGTGGTCGATTGCTCCGACAATTTAGCAATGATACTAATCAGCATAGTCATATATTCTATCGATGGTTTAATGAGTTACCTGTATTTATTTTGCTAGCGGTAATCATTTTGGTGGTGGTCAAGCCGTTCTAATTTAACAGGGTATGCCTGACCTCTCTTAATGAGAGATCAGACATGATTAATAAACATTAATCAGTGTATTCAAATATTTTAATTACACGTTGTACACCTGCTGATTGTGTAACAATACCTAGCACTCTATCCGCTTCTGCATGACTGACTAAACCCATCAGATACACAATGCCGTGCTCAGTAACTACCTTTATGAAAAAAGGATCAATGTATTCATCGGCCGTTAGTTTTGCTTTTATTTTTGATGTGATCCATGCATCACTAGTACGAGAAGGTATGGCGCTTGGTGCAGCAATAAGCAATTCGTTGTGAATACGGCGAACGTTAGCGATTGTCTGTACTTCTTTTGTCACTTGTTGTTTGAGGCTTTCGTTAGGTGTTTCACCGGTAATTAACACTATGCCGCTATAACTGGTGACATTAATATGGCTCTGATCGTATATTTTTTTGTTACGAAACAATATGTTAGCTGCCTTCATCTCAATGGATTGGTCATCAAGAACGGTTCCTGCCGAGCGTCTATCATGGACAACCGCAACACCCGTAGCTGCGCCAGTAGCAACGGCTGCTACACAGCCTTGTAATAGCATTATGGGCATAATTAATATTAAGAGGGCTTTCAGTTTTGGCATATTTATATCCTGTTAAGTGAGAGAGATTATTATCACCTGTGTGAGACAGGCTTGCTAGTATTTAGTTGCTATGGAAGGCATCTTTAACCCATATTATTTCATGAGATTGTTGTGATGGCGATATTGCGATGACATCGAAACGATAGCCTGAAAACGATCGTGAATTTTGTAATAAATAATGTTCAGCTGTGATTATTATTTTGGCTTGTTTTTTATGATTAACACTTTCTAATGCACTGCCGAAATGATCATTTTTACGGTAACGGACTTCTATAAAAACAAGTGTACTCTTATCTTGCATAATTAAATCAATTTCACCGCGGCGACAGTGATAATTTTTCGTTATTAGTTTGAGTTTGTGCTGTTGTAAAAATTGACAGGCTAATAATTCAGCTTGTTTGCCTGTAGTAAGTGACGACTCCATCCTACGGTACTGTGGGTGTTGACTCAGTTAAGGGTAGAAGTTCAATAAGGCCATGATTGAACTTAGCCCATCTAGGTTTACGGATTACTTGGCCAGATGAATTAATAGAAAGTACACCGGTTGCCCCACTAAAACTTAAATCAGGTGAGCGATTTAATTGATTAAGTTGAGGAATTAAGTGGTAAGCATCTGCACCTAAGGCATATAGACGAACAGACTCGTCAAAATGATCGGGTGAGTCGTTACGAAGTGCTATATAAGTCGGGTCTGATTGCGCTAGATTATTGAATATCCATGGCATGTCACTAATAATAAGGTTGTTAAGATCTATGTTTTGTTGGCTATTTTGATAACCCTCATAAACATGAGAAGTGGCAATGATTGGTAGTTGGCCTGAGCGATGAAATTTAAGTTGTGGCACTAGTTGGCGAGCTTTTAGGGGCTTGGCAACAAGAAAAATAAAATCAACGTCTTGGCGTCTACGAGCTTCAAATTCTAATGAAGTGCCTAGTCGACTTCTTAATGAACTATAACGTTGTTCGCTAGCTCCCAAACCTAAAAAGGGTTTAATGGTCGTAGCAAAATCATTTTCGTTGGGATTGTAATTAGCCTGATTGACTAATATTCCACCATCTTTTAACCACTGACTATTAAATGCCGCAGCAATTCGAGATCCCCATTGGTTATTCGGCGCTAATACCATTGCACGTTTGTAATTTTGTGTGATGGCATAATCAGCTACCGCAACGGCTTCATCTTCAGGTGCCAAACCAAATTGGAATAGATTTTGTTTGTTGACATCGTTTGCTAATCTATTAAGTGCGAGTACTGGAATAGGTAGGTTCTCAGCATCCGCTAGAATTTCAAGGGATTCTTTGTCCAGCGGCCCAATAACGAGACTCGCATTTTGTTCAATAGCATGCTGATATTCTTGCAATACATTACTTAAACCAGTCACTTTATCGGTGTCTACAGCAAAAAAATGTAATCGGGCTTTAGATTTACTATTAAAATGAGCAGCGAGGATGCCGCGTTTAATGGCCTCACCTGCAGCTTTATATGGGCCAGTTTCAGGCAGTAAAATGGCAATATCTGTGATGTCTGAGACGTCAGCGATATCCGTCAGATTTCTCAGCGGTGAACTTCCATGGTCTAGGCCTTGCTGATAAAGCAGTGGGTCAGCAGGATGGTTAGGATAATTACGCTTCCAATCTTCCAAGGCTACCGTAAATATTTCAGGCTTAGCGCTATACGTTTTGACTAAATATGCAAGTGAAAACCAGCCACTATCAATGGCGGGCGGTATGCCAGGATTAAACAAATCTAATGCCTGAGGTGTCAGCGACATCAGCGCTGACCAAAGTAATTGTTGATTTTGAGCTTGTTCTTCATCAGCAAGCAATGGTGCTAGCAAAATATGACTATTAGCTTTTTCCAGCCAATTACTGGTTAAGTCATAGGCTTGTATTTTTAGCTTTAGCGCCTGTTGTTTTTGTGCTGGTGGCGTGTAGGTTAGATCGAAAGGAGCGAGCGCAGCTAAAGCTTGTTGTGGCTGAGAATTGAGTAAAGCTATATTTGCTTCAAGCAGCGCGGTATTTAATTGTTGTGCTTCACTCAAAACAGCCGGATTAACATCGGCGAGGCTATTAGCCACTTGTTCAATTTGATTGAGCTGCCAAAATGCCATTGCTGCACGTAAATTGAACTGTGATTTTTGGGGTTCACCCACAGACTTCGCTAAATCAAGATATTGCTGTGATGCGGATAAATAGTCACCTGATTGCTCTGCTGTTTGTGCGGCAATTACAGCGGTATTATCTGGTCGAAGCGTATTCGGTGACAATGTCGGTTGGCATGCACTCAGGCTGAGAGCGATGATTATAAATAAGCTTAAATAGAATCGTTGTGTCATGACGTCGCATCGAGAATGATAAATATAGAGAAACATAGTACCAACTCACGTATATTACGACCAGAACTGAGTAATAATATAAGGTGTTCTTTGTGTCAGAAAATGAAGTAGCGTGTTTGTATATCGTTGCCACCCCGATTGGTAACCTAGCAGATATGTCACAACGGGCAATTGAAATATTGCAATCTGTTGATGTTATAGCAGCAGAAGATACCCGCCATAGTGGTTTTTTACTGCAACATTTTGCGATAAAAACGCCAAGTGTTTCCTTGCATGACCATAATGAACAGCAACGCAGCGAAACCTTATTAACGCGATTACAGCAGGGTGAGTCTATTGCGTTAATTAGTGATGCTGGTACACCGTTGATTAGTGACCCTGGTTACAAATTGGTATCACTGGTTCGAGAACATGGCATTCCCGTTATACCCATTCCGGGTAGTTGTGCAGTGATAGCGGCGCTTTCTGCTTCAGGATTACCATCAGATAGATTTAGCTTTGAAGGCTTTTTGCCATCCAAACAAGGAGCGCGACTGCAAACATTAGAAAAATTGGCTGCTGACACTCGCACATTGATTTTTTATGATAGCCCGCGCCGCTTGCAATCAACATTGACCGATATGGTTGCTATATTTGGTGAAGATCGCCGTGCCTGTCTAGCTCGAGAGCTAACTAAACTACATGAAACAATTAACACTAAACCTTTAGCCGAATTGCTAGAGTGGGTGAGTAATGATGCTAATCAACAACGTGGTGAATGTGTGGTGCTAGTGGAAGGCGCTAAACAACATCAAGATGCCAGCGAAGTAGAAGTTAATCGTGTCTTAGGTTTATTGCTTAAAGAGTTGCCTGTAAAAAAAGCCGCTGCCATTACGTCATCACTATTAGGTATCAGTAAAAATAATGCCTACGATATGGCACTTAAACTTCAGCACAAAGACTAGTTGTCAGGTATGATCCTCCGCTGAGATGGTCAGGCAATCGCACTTTTAGCTAGACTAATGGTGAGGAAAGTCCGGGCTCCAATGGGCAGGGTGCCAGATAACTTCTGGGAGGCGTGAGCCTACGGCAAGTGCCACAGAAAATATACCGCCTAATTTCGGTTAGGTAAGGTTGAAATGGTGCGGTAAGAGCGCACCGCGCGGCTGGTAACAGGCGTGGCAGGGTAAACCCCACCTGGAGCAAGACCAAATAGAAGAGCAGTTTGCTTCGGCAGACAGATACGGCCCGTATCGTTCTTGGGTAGGTTGCTTGAGGCAAGTAGTGATGCTTGTCCCAGATGAATGATTGTCCTCGACAGAACCCGGCTTATCGACCATCTCAATTTTTTATATAAGCTGTTGATATTAAACGGTAAGTATCTTGATTGCACCCTAGCCATTGGGAGTGCTACACAAGATGCACCACAAATTCCTACATCGTCGTGGCAATACTTATCATTTCCGCTGGCGCATTCCTGCTGATTTACGATTAGCATTCGGCATGTCCGAACTTACACGCTCACTACACACTTTAGACCCATTATTAGCCAGTGTTAAGGCTGGTCGATTTGTTGAGGCTATTGCTGGGATTAAAAGGGTTAGATGGGCTTATTTTGCCCGAGAGATTGATGCTGAGATCTACGCATCGGAATTGCAACGATACTGGAATACGTGCTCTATGGCTAAAAAAGAGAAAACTATCAAAACGGGGCTTATTACTTTTTATCATTCTGATGGCTCTAAGTTTTGTGATGTTGACCATCAAGGTGATGAAAAGAAAGAAGCTCTCGCTGCAAAAGAATTAAAGAAAGCAGGGGTGCTTCCTGAATGTGTAATGTCACAGGTCGAATCTAAGCAAAGCGAAGATGTCTCGGAAATGACATTTTCCACTCTATTCGGCAGCTTTCTAGCACATAAAATTGACAAAATACAAGCGCTCAAAGAGAAGAGGAAACCTTTGTCTGAAAAGATGCAGAAGGGTTATGAGAGAGACTTTAATACGTTGGTTGATATTATGGGGGATGTTCCGCTCTCAGTTATTACAAAGAAAACGTTAAAAGATGCGATCCTTACCTTTGGCATGCTTCCTAAAAGAAATATGAAACCTTACAAGGGTCTTCCAGTGCTTGAGCTTTTAGAAATGGATATACCCGAGAGTGACCGTGTAGGGGATAAAGTCCCTCTTGACGTTAAGAGGATGGTGCAGGGTATTTTTAAATATGCTATTGATAGAGAAATCGTTGAGTCATCGCCTGCACGCGATATGGGCTTGGATTTAGATAGTACGGGTACTTTTGCATCATATAGTAAAGCTGAGGTGAGAAAGATGCTTGATGCTTGTCTCAAGGAGTCAGTGTCTTGGAAGAAATAGCTCCCAGCATTGGCAGCGTATACGGGTGCACGCAGGGGAGAACTGGTTCAGCTTAGAAAGCAAGACGTAAAGTTAGACTCTGACTCTGGCAGGCACTATATCTTAATTACAGATGCCGCTGGTAGCGTTAAAAATGACAATGGTACCCGACAAGTTCCGATACATGCAGCACTAAAAGAGATGGGTTTTCTTGAATTCGTTGATTCTACAAATGACATAATATTTGACGGGGTGAACCCCCATACGGTAACTAACTGGTTTACCACCTTTCGAAATGACCTTACCATTGATAGGTTCGACGACTATGGACATAGGAAAGTATTCCACAGTTTTCGGCACACATTTATAACCCAAACAAGGGGTGCAGGAAATCCAACTGTAAATGTACAGCAGGTAGTTGGGCATGAGAAAACAAGCGCCGGTTCTACTGATAGATACACTGGCAGGATGGCTGTGGCAGTTCTCCTTGATGTTGTAGATAAAATTAGCTATGAATGATCTTAGGATCCGTCTAAGCATTTCAAAGATCAAACAGTAGGCATTGTACCGAGTCGCTTGTAATAATGACGCTACCGACCTCTGAGAGGCTTCCTGCATACGCTGTGGTGGTTGAATTTGGGCTGTGTTCCGATATGTTTGTCAGTTGATCATATATCTCGACAAACTGCTCTGTTGTGATTACTGTTATTTGCATGATTAGCTCTCTTGGATGTTGTGGATTTTATCCTCCACAGCAAAAGCTGGTGGGTTTTGCATAATCAACAGGAAATTAAACTTAGTCAAGCCGCAATTTTACTACTTAAATCATGGGTGACTTACTTCTTGAACCGTCATCAAAACCAGATTTTGAAATTGGTTCCAAAATTTTGAATGGATGGTATTCGGGTGGATTGGGTATATCTAGGACTTTGGTTTCTAGGCGGTTCAGATTGATACCGTCTCTGGCTCATCCATACCTTCAACAATAACATCATCTTCTATGTCTTCTAGGATGTTTCCCGTACCATCATCCATGCCAATCAAAAAGCTAGCAGTTTGAACACGTATGCCTTCCATTTCATCTTCTGTTAATACGCTAATAATAAGCTCAGGTAAGTCACCACTGTCTTGATCTTGTTTATCTAAGCCGAGACTCTTCCGTAATGTTTCGCTGGTAGATTTGAGAGCAACAGCGGCCGCGCTTACTGCACGCATCACTTGTAAAGCCTCTGATGTATTGTTAGCCTCTAGCGCTTCTGTTGCCATCGCCATCACCTCACGTAAGCGTTTAACTTGTGCTATATCATCACTGATAAGAATAGCCGCTTCACGTTTAATTTCTTCAATAGCAGAAGTTTCGTGTAGAAGTTCATCTATGGCCTTACTTACTACCGATTGTTTCAACCCGCCTTTTTCGACCGAGTATTCACTAAATAGACGCTTGAGGGTTGATACAGATATTCCGGTTTTGTCTGATATGGCTGTAATTGTGTAGCCTGCCGCTCTGAGTGTTAATGCCTTCTTTTTCTGTGCGGGTGTTATGTGTTTAGACATTAGTATTTCTCTGTTATTTAGTGTGAAACGTCAACTGGTTGACGTCAACGGGTGACTGAGTGAAACGTCAACCGGTGACGTCAATCGGTGGATCGAGCTTAAAGCATTGGTGCGTATAGCTTTAAATGTGCTGTATTATTGTTGAGCACCCCCTTCTTTCAGAAGGGAGAGGCGGAGGTACGTGTACAGTATGCAGGCGCAATGCCTTGATAAGGTCACGCCTACTTAATTTTTTTCACCTTTCCAAATGCTTGGGCTGTGGCTTGTTTAGTAACTTTCTTTCCGGTCATCATTGTGTAAACTCTTGCGCCTTTGCTGGGGCTCCAAGCTGTTAATTTCCCAGCAAGCCAGTACCTAGCCCTTGAGGCTATGTCTAATTGTCCTTTTTGACTTTTAATATGGCCGGTGGCTTGTTCTATTTTGTCTGCTATTGCAGGTTGTCTAGCCTCAAATCTAATAAGTCTTGTGTTGTGAACTGAACCGCAAAGATACCTACAACCGAAGAGCTGTTCCTCATTCAGCCGTAAGCCTTTAACTTTTTTAGCGAGGTTAGCGCATCTCTTATCTATTGACTCTGCAACATTGAGCCATTGAGCCCAGTCATCGTTGCAGTTAAACAATTCTCGCCAGTTACTATTGTCCGTAATGTGTTTTGGATAGGCTATTGTCACCCATAGCAAATCGAAAATAATCTTGTCATCTCTCTTAATGTCTCGAGCTTCTTTTAGTTCTGCTCTATATTCCTTCTCTCTACGACCGGCTGTCAGCAACAGGGATAGAGCATCATCAAGGTCGTCAAACTGCCAGCGTGGAGCCATACCGCGCCTTGACAGTTCTCTAGATACTGCAAAGGCCACAGCTCGCTCTCCCGGCCTAATCGGTGGGGTATAGGTTAACCTAAGCTTTGCTAACAGTTTGTCACTATCTACTTTGCTCATATCATGGCTAAGAACTTTTTCATTTAGTCGGACACATTTGATTAGGCTATTCATGAGTTAATCAATTGTCAGAATTATTGTAATAAGATTGGTTGCAATCTAACAAAGATGAGTTTATTGGTTCTTGCTTGCCTTTATTACAGGTGAATATACGTTCTCGTGTACATTTAACCGGATCACATAAACGATGGGGCTTTACTACAACCCCAATACGCTCACCTACTTCGGACTCTTTGCTTAATAATATGCATCTGCCGCCACAAGTAAACATTCTGCCTTGTATTGCTTCACCGTTTGGCAGTTGCTTTTCACTTGTAACCCGCATATTTGCAAATACTTGTAAGGAGTCCAGTCCCTCAAGGTGTTGCTTGTATTCATCTAGCATTATTTCTGTTCCTCTTCACTATCTAACTTGCTTTGTAGACCTTTTAACACCGTATGTGCGTCATCGGATACACCATTAACCAATGCAGACCACATGAGAGCTTTAGTCATTTTCAACATTGCTTCTGCTTGCTCTGGCAAGTCAGCATTACCAAACCTGTTAAACCTCTCTTTTTGGAATGACTGCATTACCTCGACAGCCTCTACTAAAGGCTTTTTGAGTAAACCTTCTACTAAAGTAACTCTGCTTGGTAACTCATAGAACTGAACCATCTCATCTATACGTTTTAAAACTGAATCGTTAATACGCAGCGTGATTTCCTTTTTATCACCATTCTTGTTCCGTTGCCTATACTCTCTAGCCTTTTCTGTGCTGGTCATTGGTTCGCTGTATTTAGATTTTCTTCCCATCATTATTCCTCTCTCAACTTGTACAATAATTATAACATAAAGTTGCTTGCAACTATACAGTTGTAGAGGTATCATTACATTAAACGTTCGTTTAGCGAAACGATACGAGACGATATGGGGATTAAAGATGACTAGAATAGTTGCGTACTATCGAGTATCAACCAGTAAACAAGGGAATAGTGGACTGGGTTTGGAAGCTCAAAAGGAAGCTGTGTCTAGCTATGCCGGTGTTAATGGTTTAGAAATTATCAGTGAGTTCATGGAGGTTGAGTCAGGTAAAGACAACAACCGACCTAAACTAGCCGAAGCACTTGATTTATGTGAGATCACAGGTGCAAGGCTTACCATTGCTAAACTAGACCGTCTATCACGCAACGTCGCTTTTCTATCAGGCTTGATGGAAGCCAAAGTTAAATTTACTGCTTGCGATAATCCCGAAGCTACTGAATTAACGATACACATATTAGCCGCTGTTGCTCAAGCTGAACGTAAAGCTATCTCTGAACGTACTAAAGCAGCCTTGAAAGCGGCAAAGGCTCGCGGTCAAGTATTGGGTAATCCTAGACTTGCAGAAGCAAGAGCAATTATTGATATTAAAGCGGCTAGTAGTAAGGCGACACAAGCCCGCGTAGACGCCTCAAAAGCTAGGGCAGGAAAAGTCATGAGGGTAATAGAAAAAGCCCGCCAAACTGGAGCTGATACGCTTCAAAGTATAGCTGAGTACCTTAATACACACACGGCTATTAAAACTCCTCGCGGCAGCGTATGGACGAAGAGTTCGGTTAAGCGCGTGATTGATGTTGCTAGTTGACTAGCCCTTTGAATGATAAGTATCAATGGCCATATTATGACCGTTATGTAAGAACTATAATCCGAGTTCAGAATGATAATTAACTAATGTACTGAATCTATATTCAGAACCACCTAAAATATTTTGGTCAGGCTTTTTAACTGCACCTATATATTTCAATACGTAATCGTCAAATTTCTTAGTGATATGGTGTTTTTTGTTCAACAACTTTGTATGTTGTTCTTGAGATATTTTAAAAGGTAAATTTGAAATATACGAATTGTCAGTAATAAGTAAAGCTTTGCTAAAGTCTAAGCCTGCACCCTTTATGCCTGCTTGACTGGAACGATCCGTAATGTATGAAGCAGAGTGTTTGATATGAGAGCGTAATGGAATTGCAAAAGTTAAGTCATTAACGTTTATCACAACGATACCATATCCTCTTACCTTTCCTGCCTGCCATTGACCACTTTGATTGTCCAAAGCCTCTTTCAGGTGGCTATGATCACGATAGAAGGTCTTATCTAATTTTACTAAACGCATTCAGTACCCATCCCTGTCTCTTAAAACGAAAAAACCTCCATTAAAGGAGGTTTTACGGCAGTTCATTCTGTTTGAACACTTCTGTTTTTAACGTGGGGTCGTTCTACCACCACAACATTCTGTTTGAACACTTCTGTTTTTTAACATGGGGCTGCTCTACCACCACAACATTCTGTTTGAACACTTCTGTTTTTTAACATGGGGCTGCTCTACCACCACAACTGCAGAATCCATCTTATTACTTAATCATAATTTAGTCAACTATATTGATATGGTAATAGTTCGTGTCACATGAAACGACTTATAAATTAAGTTAATGCAATTATACCAAGAGATGAAGCTGCATTGGCAAGTAAAGTTAACAAAGATTTATCCTAAATATGTGCTGTTGGTAAATATAATGACACAATACATGAATTTAGCTGTATCAGGAGGCGTGTTGTTTTTGTAGTTTATTGATTTCTCTAAAAGTTATGTCCGGCTTATATGGACAAATTTCCATTGATGGATTATGAACAATCACTTCAGTGCCTTTGCGTTTAACTTGGGCAACATAGGTCAGGCCAAATGAACGTGGGGAGTACTTACTGTAAATGTCATTAATCTCTGGTACATCATCGTAGGTAACGATCCATGGCTGTGTTATGTTTGTGACAGCTTCATACAAACGATAATGGTCACTTTCTTCAAAGAAGTTTGCATATAATCCCTTACCTTTTACAAAATATGGTGGATCAATATTGACTAAAGTATTGTTATCTAATGATGGTAGTAATGTTTCAATAAAATCTACAGCGTCTAAATTTGTTAATGTAATACAATCCCGCATGGTGCCAATCAATCGAATTTGCTGTTTAAGCCTTTCTTTATTGAACCTACAGTCAAGCTTATAATTGCCAGATTGATCGAGTCCACCAATAACTCCAGCTTTTATAATTCCAGAACGGTTTGTCCGGTTCAAAAAAAATGTGGCAAATCCACGTTCAAGCATACTAGCTGATCTAGATTGGTAAACTCTCTTTTGCTTATGCCATTCTTCGATAGTTACACCTATAACATCAATCATTCGGCAAAACAGTTCTGTTTCATTTATTACACTGTGCCAGAAGCAATAAATAGACTCATCTAAATCATTTATATAAATGTTCTTCACATGCTGATTGATCAAAAGGTATAGAGCAATTGCCGCGCCACCCGCGAACGGTTCAGCATATGTACCACCTTCAAGTTTATTAAGCCTAAGTGTTTCTAGCACGTAAGCGGTAAGTTTTGATTTACCGCCGGGGTAACGAAGTGGTGATAATGTCATATTATTGTTTAAGATCAATTATTTCTTCAAAGAGTGGAAATAAAAAATCCCAGAACCCATTCAAGAAAGGTTTGTTAATTAGATGAGTTTTATTACTATGAACATAAATGCGTAAACCAGTGAAGATTGCCACCGATTCCATTTTAAAGTTGCCACCCAGACCGGGTCAAAGTTGCCACTTTGAGCGGTGCGTGAACAACACGGGTTGCGTATTTTTATGTCAAACGGGTACCTT